>WNFS01001079.1_pt1 | contig 46845 bp, 51 predicted proteins | sample 5400141 | NCBI WGS metagenome assembly WNFS01 (sample SAMN13153358, study PRJNA577476) | soil metagenome | isolation source: 60 cm saprolite under Madrone tree | place: USA:California | collected 2016-06-14
TCGCCGACGCCAATGCCTGTGCCTGAAACAGGTGACACAGGAATTGAAGGCGTGATCACGGTTGGACCAACTCACGGTGGCCCGGTTCGACCCGGCATGCCCAGTTCAGCGCCGCTGGCGAATGCGACTTTCGTTGTCGCTAATGAAAGCAGCGCGGTCGCAGAGTTTACGACTGACAATCAAGGTTACTTCAAAGTTTCTCTCCCGCCCGGTCATTACACCGTTACAAAGAAAGAACGGCAAAAGGGAATCGGGCGCTATGGACCGTTCGACGTCGAGGTTGTCGCCGGCCAGATGACGAAAGTCGAATGGCAATGCGACACCGGAATGCGCTCAGCAACGTGACGTTGCGTTCAGAATCACGAGTGTAGCTCACCGCCCCGCTCCGGTCTCGGTTTTGTCCTGTGCCTGCATCACGCCTCGAATCTTCGCGCCGGGATCGAGTTGCTCGACAGTTTGTTCGTCTTCGTTCGCGGCAAGGTGTGCTTTCCGATGGCGAAGACGATTTTGATGAAAACGACGATAAGTTCGATGCCGGCGATCCTGGTTGGCAGACAATCGACGTCGCGGAAGCGCGTGGAAAAGGGATCATGCCGATCTCATTTGAGGCGTCGCGGTAAGATCGACGTCGACACTGAGAGATTGCGACCACTAATCTCGGCGCCGCTATGAAAAATCTTGTTCTCCTGTTGCTCTTTTTGTCACTCAGCATCCTTTCGCCGGCGATATCGCGCGCGCGACGGTAAACAATTTGGTGGCGAAGAATTTGAAGACCGCGGAAACCGGACTCGCGGCCAAGAGCAACGACTTCTTCAAAGGCATTGCGGCCGCGCGCGAAGCCGAAGAGCAGATGAAAGTCGACTGGCAGTTGACCGATTCAAAGAATAAAAAGGTGATCGAGAACGGAAAGAAGCTCGGCCACGCGCTGGCGATTTTACGGACCGATTTCTGGAAGGAGGCTGAGCGGAAGAAAAAGGGCGGCGACCTGACCGCCCAGGAGACGACCAACTTTGAGAAGATAAAAGGGCAACAAAAGGATCTGCCCGCGAAAATCAAGAGACTGGAGGGCGAAGCGAAAAAGGACAAGGCGCTGGAGAAAGGCCTGAAGGGGCTCGAAAAGCAGGCGAACCATATTCTCAAAGAGCCGTCTACGGTCGACGCTTACATCGCCACGCTCTATCTGCTCGATGTTCAGATTGGATTGATTCGCGGCTACGAATACTACGTCGATAAAGACTGGCGTGGTGATTATCTTGTGCTCGTTGATTTCACCGAAACTTACGACACGTGGTATACCGAATGGGAAACGTCCGTTTCGTACGATTGGACGGAAGTAAATACCAGCGTCGACATTTATAAAGGCGAAGATGTCGATCTAAGCGAGTCAATCTCCGATGAAGAGGTCAACAGCGAAGATTCCTATGCCGAGAACGAATCCTTCGACATGAACGAAGCGGAAGAGGACCAAGTCGCCGCTGAAGAGGATACAGATGAAGAAGTCGCCTCAGATGACGAGGACAGCATGGAAGACGCATCCGACGATGAAGGCGAAGAGATGAGTGACGACGGCGGCGATGATGGTGGAGATGACGGCAGAGACGACGGTGGCGATTGATCGAAGTTCCCGAGAGCGCGATTAAGTCAGATATTGTTCTTGTCCACTGCAACGCAGTCCGTTAACCCTGCAGATTCAACGTCTTAACTATTATGAGATCTCTACTTCTTTCGTATTTATTCCTCGCTCAGGAAACCTCAGATTACGGCACGACCCGAGGCGGACCGGGGCCGGTCTTCTGGATTTGCTATTTCGCCGTCATCGTCCTACTGATCGCGGCGATCTGGAAAGTTTTCAGCAAAGCCGGACAACCCGGCTGGGCCGCGATCATCCCGATCTACAACATCTACGTGATGTGCAAAGTCGCCGGACGGCCGGGCTGGTGGCTCTTGCTAATGCTGATCCCACTCGTCAACGTCATCATCGCGATCATTCTAAACGTCGACATAGCCAAACACTTTGGCAAAGGGATTGGCTTCGCGATCGGCATGATATTACTACCATTCATATTTTGGCCGATCCTTGGGTTCGGCAGCGCGCGATACCAAAGCGCAGCGCCTCCACCTATGTCGGTCTAGTCGGCTCGCTTTTTACTTCACCCAGTTTGGCGGCCGCTTTTCGTTGAACGCCGCGATGCCTTCGCGCGCTTCGGCGGATTCGCGCGCTTGCATGTGATGCTTCAAGGCAAGATCGACATCTTCTTTCACCGACGTCGACCAAAGTTCTTCGATCAGCCGTTTGGTTTCTGCGACCGCGTTCGGCGCGCCTTGCAAAACTGAGTCGGCAAACCTTTGCGCCTCGTACAACAATTGGTCAGGCGCAACCACGCGATTGACCAAACCGATTTCGCGCGCGCGTTCGGCATCGATTAATTCTCCACCCAACACTAACTCCCGCATGTTGCGCTCGCCCACTTGCCGTCGCAGAAACGTCATCACTAATCCGGCAACCAAACCGCGCCGAACTTCCGGATAGCCGATCTTCGTTTTCTCTGCGGCAACGACGAAATCGCAGGCCGACATGATTCCCGCGCCGCCGGCAACTGCGGCGCCGTGAACCGCCGCAATCGTCACAAGACGCGTTTCGGCAAGCGTGATCAAAGTTTTCGCGACCAATTCGGCGGTCATCTGCGCCTTTTTCAAATCGGCGGCTTCCTTCAAATCGAGCCCGGTGCAAAACGCTGCGCCCGCGCCACGCAAAATCAAGACACGCTCGCGCGGTTCATCCGAAGCAACCCTGATCGCAGCGATTAATTCATTCAGTAGCTCGATTGTTAGCGAGTTGCGGCGCTCGGAACGGTTCAAAGTCACCACCGTAATCTGCGGACTCTTTTTCTCGATCAGAACGACTGGCATGCGATTGCCGATCTAGACTTGAATGACGCCCGTGTGGAAGCGCGCTTTGGGCATTGGACGCGCCACGTATTGAAGCAACTGAATCAAGGCCTCGCGCGTTTCGTGCGGCTGAACAATAGCATCGACCCAGCCGCGCGCCACGCCGTAGCGAATGTCCGTCTGCTCTTCGTAACTCAGTTTCACTTTTTTGCGAAGCGCGTCGAGCTCTTCATGCGACGCCTTTTTATCGCCGCGTTCGCGAGCGCGCGCGAGAATTGAAAAAACTGTGTCCGAAGCCTGGGCCGCGCCCATCACCGCGTAACGCGCAGTCGGCCACGCCACGATGAATCGCGGATCGTAGGCTTTGCCACAAAGCGCGTAGTTGCCTGCGCCAAACGAACCGCCCACGACCACGGTGATTTTGGGAACAATTGAATTGCTGACCGCGTTCACGAGTTTCGCGCCACTTCGAATGATCCCGCTTTCTTCCGCGTCGCGCCCGACCATGAATCCGGTCACGTCCTGGAAAAAAATGATCGGCAATCCAACTTGATTGCAATCCATCACGAACCGAGCGGCTTTGTCAGCGCTGTCCGAATAAATAACGCCGCCCATCTGAATTCCTTCTTTTTTCGTGCGCACTTGCAGCCGTTGACTCGCCACAATGCCAACCGGCCGACCGCCGATGCGCGTGTAAGCTGTCACCAGCGTTTTGCCATAATCGGCTTTGTATTCGTCGACTGAATTTGAATCGACAACCGCAGCGATCAGATCGCGCGCATCGTAATTTTTTTGACCATCGAGGCTGACAAGATCGTAAACCGTGTCCGGATCTTTCGCCGTTTTGAAAACTTTCCGGTCAATCTTGGAATCAGCTGCGCTTTGCGCCTCGGGCAAAAGAGCAACGAGCGAGCGCAAGCGTTTCAAACATGATTCATCCGTCTTCTCGTAAAAATCGACGGTGCCGCTGATTTCCGAATGCATCTTCGCGCCGCCGAGTTCTTCTTGTTCGACCACCTGACCAATCGCGGCTTTGACCAGCGACGGACCGGCGAGATAAAGCCCGCTCCCCTCGGTCATCAAAATCTTGTCGCAAAGTACAGGCAGGTAAGCGCCGCCCGCAACGCAGTTTCCCACGATGGCGGCGAACTGCGGAATTCCGGCCGCGGAAATGACTGAGTTGTTTCGAAAGATCCGGCCAAAATCGTCCTCGTCCGGAAAAATCTCGTCCTGCATCGGCAAAAAGACGCCGGCGGAATCGACCAGGTAAATAATTGGCAGCGAACATTCGAAAGCGATTCGCTGTGCACGCAAAAGTTTTTTCACGGTCGCGGGAAAGAACGCGCCTGCCTTCACGGTCGCGTCGTTCGCGATGAGCATGCATGGAACGCCCGAGACATTTCCGATGCCGGCGATAGTTCCGGCGGCAACAATGTTCCCCCACTCTTCGTACATTTTGTAGGCCGCCCAGAGTCCGATCTCGAAAAATTGCGCGTCTTTGTCGAGAAGCTGACCGATCCGTTCCCGCGCCGGCAAGCGGCCGAGTTTGCGTTGCCGCTCAAGTCCGGCCTTCCCGCCGCCCTGGCGCAGGAGCGCCTCCTGTTTTAGAATTTCGCGACAAAAATCCCGTACCGGCTCACCGGAAGATGTCGATGCTCGGGCCATGTGCGAAGGACGCTTTAATCCGCGAAGCCGACCGAATCAAGCTGTCCCCGAGTGAACTGCACTCGACTTGAACCTAATAAATGTCTGTCTCGGTAGAATAACCCGAGTCGCCGCGGATCGAGCGCAAGCGCGCGCGACTCCCGCGTTCCGATTCCGGGCGGTTGATCCGTTCGAGTGCGATTTTGACAAGGAACGGGACCGCCGCCAAAGCGCCGACCGACATCAGCGCGATTGCAGCCGTCTGTCGGGCCGGCCGTTTAATTTTGTCGGCGACCAGCATTCCGATTCCAAGCCCAAACGCGGTGCGCGTCAGCGAGAGCAAATTATCCAGCGGAACCTGTTCCCCTGTTTTTGGAATGGATACCGAGAGGGACATCGGCTACTTATAAAGTCGCGTTGGGGAAAAAGAAACCGGGAAATCTCCGTGCTGGCGTGATCTCCGCTATTAGCAGCTTCTGACATGTCGAATCCGATCTATGCCCTTATTCTCGCCGGAGGCAGCGGCGAGCGTTTCTGGCCGTTGAGCCGACGTAATCGTCCGAAGCAATTGCTGCGCCTCGTTTCCGAACGCACTTTGCTGGAGAAAACAATCGCGCGATTGGAAGGCCTGGTCCCGAGCGACCGCATTCTCATTCTCACCAACGTCGACCAGGAAAAAGCTGTTCGCGATTTACTCAAAGCTTTTCCAAAACAAAACATCATCGCTGAACCGGCCAAACGCGACACCGCGGCAGCGGTCGCGCTTGGGGCCGGCTGGATCGCGGGGCGCGATCATGCGGCAACGATGCTGGTGTTGCCGGCCGATCACGTCATTGTCGATCGCGCCGCCTTTCAAGACACGATGCGCACCGCCGCGGCCGCGGCTGAAGAAACCGGCGCGCTCGTTATCATCGGCATCAAACCGACCTGGGCCTGCCCCGGTTTTGGTTATATTGAACAAGGCGAACAAGTGCGCTTGCATGGCGAGGGCAAAATCGCAGTGCATCGCGTCGTTCGCTTTCGTGAAAAGCCAAATGTCGATCTTGCCGAATCTTTTTTGCGAAAAGGAAATTTTCGCTGGAATGCGGGAATGTTTGTCTGGTCGGTGCCGACGGTTTTGAGCGAATTTAACCGCCACGCGCCGGAATTGGCCGATTTCATCTCACAAGTCCGGTCTTCGAAAGATCTCGATAAAACTTTGCGCGAGCGATTCGAAAAACTCCCGCGCATTTCGTTCGATTACGCGATCATGGAAAAAGCCGAACGGGTTCTGGTGGTCGAAGCCAGTTTTGATTGGGATGACGTCGGCAGTTGGCAGACAGTGGCCCGCTATTTCAAAAAGGACGAACACGGAAACGCAACGAACAGCGCGCTGACCGCGCTCGATTCCAGCGACAATATTATTTTTAACGAGGGCGAAACGACGATCGCGTTACTCGGCGTGCATAATTTGATTATTATCCGGACGGGCGACGCGATTTTGATTTGCCACCGCCATCAAGCCGAGAAGATCAAAAATCTCGTCGGCAAGTTGCCGCCGGAGCTGCAGTAGTCGGCGTCAAATGAATCCAATTCTGGGGATCGATTTCGGTCGAGCGCGGATTGGGCTCGCCATTTCAGATGAACTGCGCCTGTTGGCGCACCCGCTCGAAACGATCCCTGCGAACAAAGACTCGGTGAAGCGGGTCGGAGAAATCGTTCGAGATCGGAAGATCGACAAGATCGTCGTCGGCATTCCGCGACACATGAGCGGAGAAATTGGGAGAGCCGCAAATGAAGCATTGGAATTCGCGGCCAAACTTCGCGAGCAGCTTCCGTGTGCCGTTGTACCTTGGGACGAACGACTGACAACCGTCGCCGCGAATCGTGCGCTTAGCGAGGCCGGCAAAAAAACGCGGCAGACACGCAAGTTTGTCGATCAAGTCGCGGCCCAAATGATTTTGCAGGGCTATCTCGACCGCGAACGCGGCGCGGTTTCGGTAAAAGAGATTCCGCACTAATCAAAATGTCGCAGCGGCTTAAGTTAACCGTTGCTTATGACGGTGCGGCGTTCGCCGGCTGGCAAAGTCAGGCGCACCGCAACACAGTTCAAGACACGCTCGAACATGCGTTTCAGAAAATCAGCGGGACGCGCATCCGAGTTCACGGCGCTGGACGCACTGACGCCGGCGTCCATGCGCTCGCGCAATGTGCGCATGTCGATCTTCCGGATCGGCGGCTTTCGCTCGAGCGTTGGACAAAGGCGCTCAATTCAACATTGCCACCCGCCATTCGTATTTTGCGCTGCCAGTTCATGCCGCAGAATTTTCACGCGCGATTTTCGGCGACCGGAAAACTCTATCGCTATCGTATTTGGGCTGCGCCAATTCTGCCGCCACTCAAGTTCGGTCGTGCGTGGCACATTTCGTCACCGTTGGATGTGGATCTTCTGAAGACGGCTGGAAAGAAATTCGTCGGCACGCATGATTTCGCAGTGTTCGCGGCCAATCGCGGCCAAAAAGAGCAGGACACAATGCGCACGATTTGGTCCGTTCAAATTCGGCGAAGCGGACCGCGGATTGCAATCGAAATCGCAGGGGACGGTTTTCTTTACAAAATGGTCCGCCTCATGGTTGGGGCGATGACACGGGTCGCGCTCAACAAAATGAACGTCGACGAAATCGTCGCGCGGCTGAAGTCAGGACACACTGATGGCTCGCGTTTCGTTGCGCCAGCGAAAGGTTTGTACTTGGTAAAAATTTGGTACTGACTCTGCTTTGGGTCCCATTGGCGTCGAGTGGCCTTGCAAAAAGTCGGGCTGGCAGGGGAGCTGCTTTATACGCATTTATGGTAGATCTGTCGGTAAACGCCACCGTACCAACCGTGCTAAAAAGCCGCCCACGGTCGATTTTCGGCCGCATCGGCGACCGGCTTTTTAGTCAGCGGCATTTTCACCTCAAGCTCCTCTCCGGAACAACCGTTGGCGTCATCGTCATCATTTTCCTGGCCGGCGTTTTCCTGCTCGTGACTTTGCGCAACCATTATCAGGACACGCTCCGCACTCACACCATTGAAGTCATACGGTTGAGCAGTTTGATCGAGAACGACATCGCGAGTCTCGAAAGCGGCCACCGCGGATTTTTGTTAAGCGGCAGCGAGGATTACATCGCGCCGTTCGAAAAGAAGCGCGACCTCATTAAACACCGGATCGAAGACTTGACCGCGCTGATTCTCGACAGTCCGCGGCAGCGCAAGCGCGTCATGAAGGTCCAAGAAGTTGTTCAGAAATGGCTCGAGACCGTAGCGACGCCGGAAATTAACGCGTGCCGATCCAAAGGCAGCGCGCCGACGGCCGCCGAAACAAACGCCGCCGGATCGTTCGCTCTCGGAAATTCATTACTCGACCAGGCGCGTGAAGTCCTTCAGTCGTTGCAAGACGAAGAGCAAATCGTGCTCAACCAGCGCATGCACGATCAGGAGTGGGCCACACAATCCGCTCAAATTCTGGACTTACTCGGCCGACACCACTCCCGCCGTTCCCGATCTCGCGCCTGGAGATTACGTTCGCGCCCGCATTCGCGACGAAGGCGTCGGCATACCTGAAAAATACATGAAGCGGATTTTCGATCCCTACTTCACCACTAAACCGAAGGGCAACGGCTTTGGCCTGGCCACCGCCTACTCCATTATCAAGAATCACAACGGCTTGATCATGGTGGAATCTGAAGCTCACGTTGGTACGATGTTCACTATTTATCTTCCGGCGGGCCTGCATCAGGACTCGCCTGCTGAAGCGCCGCGAACCTTCACGCCGGCGTTACCCGGAACAGGTCGTGTGCTCGTCGTCGACGATGAAGACGCCATCCGTGATTTAGTCGAATTCACTCTGACGCGACTCGGTTACAAAGTTTCCCAAGCCGCCACTGCGCTCGGAGGCGTAAACATTTATCGCAAAAAATTCGAAGCTGGAGAAAGATTCGACGCCGTCATTCTCGATCTAACGCTTCCAGGCGGCATGGGCGGAAAAGAAGCGCTCAAAAAATTAATCGAAATCGATCCGACCGTGAACGCGATTGTATCGAGCGGTTACGCCACCGACGCCACCATGAGCCGCTATCAGGATTTCGGCTTCCACGGCGTCATCGCCAAACCGTACGAAGCGGCCGAGCTCGGCAAAATTGTCTACGACGTGATCGAATCGAGTCACGTTACCATCGTCGATCATCCAACCGAAGCCGCCGGTTAACTCGTATTACCACTCGTTAGACTTGACGGCTTTAAGCCGTCAAGTTTTTGCCCACCGGTTCCAGTCGACCCAGTCTGCATTCAATCCGCCGGTATGGGCAACTCTTTCACGAAACGGAAGCCGTTGCGTCTGTAACCGACGTTTTCGTAAAACTCGTGCGCGTCTTTGCGCTCAAACCGCGTGTTCACTGCAACCCGCCGAATATTTTTCTGCGCGAGATCTTTTTCGGCGGCTGCCATCAGCGCGTGACCAATACCGCGTCCGCGCATTTTTTCTGACACGACCAGCGCCAGAATTCTGCCCGATGGACTGTTATGTTCGTAGCTATAGCAGGTGAACGTTCCGACCATTCCACAAACTTTGCCTTTACTCACGGCCACAAACGTTGCGTAGTGCTTGTCGGCGCGAATTGCTTCCATTCGCATTTGCATCTCGGCCGCGCGCGTTTCGTAGCCGAGCTGTGTCATTAAATCAGCCAACGCCTCAAAGTCGGCAGCTTCCGCCACGCGAATCATAACATCGATATCTTTCGCGTCAGGCATTGCCTTGTTCTGCTTTTAGTCGCAGCAATAATCCTTCTAGGATCGTCGCGACCGATTCATTTACCGTTTGCCGGTCGGTGTGAACGATGATCTCCGCGTCTTCCGGCGGCTCATAAGGCGCGTCGATTCCGGTGAATTCCCGGATCTCGCCGGCGCGCGCTTTCTTGTAGAGATTTTTCGGATCGCGCGCTTCGCAAACTTCTAGCGGCGCATCGACAAAGACTTCGACAAACTCGGCGTTGCCCTCGAGCGCGATCTCGCGTGCTCGTTTTCGATCCATTCGATACGGCGAAATGAATGCAGTAATTGCGACCACACCGGAATCCGCCATCAGTTTTGCGACTTCGCTCACACGGCGAATATTTTCGACGCGGTCTTCGGGCGAAAATCCGAGGTTCGAATTCAAACCGTGGCGAATGTTGTCCCCGTCCAGCACGTAAGTTTGCATACCGCGCGCGAAAAGTTCTCGCTCGAGTGCCTGAGCGATTGTCGATTTTCCCGCGCCCGACAATCCAGTGAACCAAACGACCGCGCCGCGATGGCCCGTTCGCGCCGCTCGCGCTTGTGCTGTGATCTTTCCTTCGACCCAAAAAATATTTTTGCTCTTCGCAACCGTGCGATCGGTATAGACGCCGCCAAAAATTGTCCCGCCTCCGCAAATTTGTCCGTCATCAACAATCACAAAGCGTCCGAGGGTGGGGATCCGATCGTGATTGTCGATCACCAGCGGGCTGCGCGTTTGAATGGTGAGCCGGCCGACTTCATTACGTTCCAATTGTTCACGTTTGTCTTTCGTTGCCTGGAGCGTCGACGAATCCATCACCTCGTTGATCGACACTATTTCGCATTTCACTTCCTGAGTCGCCAGACGCAGATCGTAGAGATGACCAACTCGCATCGGTTCGCGCACGATCCAAAACACATCCGCGTGAAGTCGATTGGCTTCGATGGGCGTTTCTGTTTGATGCGACGCCACGTACCCGCGTTCGACGAAAATTTGCTCGCTCAGCGTCATCCCAATTGAATCGCCGGCAATCGCTTCGCTCTCGCCATTTCCACCCCATTCTTCGATCGATTGAACCTTCGAAGTCTTATTCGCCGGCGAAAAAACCAATTCGTCCCCCACCTTGAGCTTTCCAGTCTCGATCCGACCGGCAATGATGCGTCGATCATCGAATCGGTAAACGTCCTGAACGCAAAACCGCAGTGGAAGATCGACATCGGCGCTTTGCGGCTCCAACAGATCGAGCGCTTCGAGCACGCTTGGACCGCGGTGCCATTTCATTTTCTTGCTCGCGCTCGCGACATTGTCCGCATTCTTTGCTGACGCCGGAACGAAGACGCGCGCTTCAAGTCCGAGCTCGCCAAGAAATTTTCGATATTCCTTTTCGATCTCCCCGAATTTTTTCTCCGAGAAATCCGCGAGATCCATTTTGTTGACCACGACAATTAATTGTTTAATGCCGAGCATGCTTAGCAGATAGGCGTGACGCCGGCTTTGTTCGCGCACGCCCTCATTCGCCGCGATCACGAGAACCGCCGCATCAGCGCGCGACGCGCCGGTGATCATGTTCTTCAAAAACTCTTTGTGTCCCGGCGCATCGATGATGATGTATTTGCGCCGCTTGGTTTTGAATCGGATCTCGGTCGTATCGATCGTGACGTTCTGCTTCTGTTCCTCCAGCAACGCATCGAGCACGAACGCGAACTCGAATTCCATTCCTTCCGCCGCGCACGCCTTCTTCACCATCTCGATCTTGCCTTCCGGCAACGAATCGGTGTCGTGCAAGATTCGGCCGATCAGCGTCGACTTACCGTGATCGACGTGCCCAACAAAGACGACGCGAAGTGGCGGCGATTCTTTCGTCATAAGAACCCCTTGGCTCTGAGCTTTTGCATCGCGTTGCGCTCGTAGTGGTCTTGGGCGCGGCCGGCGCGCTCGCCGACCTTCGTCGCCTCAAGTTCGGCAATAATCTCGTCGATGTTCGAGGCGTTGCTTTCAATCGGGTGCGTGATCGGCCTGCAACCTAACGAGCGAAATCGTTTCCCGTTGCGCGCAAAATACATCTGCGGGATGGGAATATTTTCCCGCTGGATGTAGCGCCAGACATCGACCTCGGTCCAATCAAGCAACGGTTGCACACGGACGTGCTCGCTTTCGGCCGAGTTGGTTACGAATTGTCCCCAGAATTCCGGCGGTTGATCTTTGTAATCCCATTCAAACTGGGCGTTGCGCGGCGAAAAATATCGCTCCTTGGCGCGAGTTGGATCTTCGTCGCGCCGGATGCCAGTGATGAGCGCGTCCCATTTGTATTCGGCCAGCACTTGCTGGAGCGCGACCGTTTTCAATTCGTGCGTCACCGTGACCGGGTCATGCGTCTCGTAACCGATGCCACGCTCGCGCGCTTCGGTGTTGATCTTCACGATTAGATTCAAATTGTGATGCTTCTTCGCCCACTCCCGGAACTCGAGCATCTCGGGAAATTCGTAGGTGGTGTCGATGTGGAGAACCGGGAACGGCACCCGGCCGAAAAACGCTTTCCGCGCCAGCCAGACGAGCACGTTCGAATCTTTTCCCATCGACCAGGGCATGGCGATGTTCTTGAATGCGTGATACGCCTCGCGAAAAATAAAAATGCTCTGGTTCTCGAGTTCGTCGAGATGACTGCGCTGATTTCGTTGCATGTCGATCTTGGCTGGCGGGATGTATCTTCTACTTGCCTCGGATTGGCGCAACTTTAGTGTTGCCACATGGCGGAACAACACGCGACCGCTTACGACTCGAAAATCGAAGGCAACGTGATCTTTACCCGGCTCGATGCCGCCTTCAATTGGGTCCGCAAAAATTCGCTCTGGCCGATGCCGATGGGACTGGCGTGTTGCGCGATTGAGTTAATGGCGACGGCCGCGTCCCGGTTCGATATCGCGCGGTTCGGCGCCGAAGTGATGCGTTTTTCGCCGCGACAATGCGACGTGATGATCGTGGCCGGCACCGTGACTTACAAAATGGCGCTGGCGGTGAAACGGATTTACGAACAGATGCCGGAACCAAAATGGGTCATCGCGATGGGCGCGTGCGCTTCTACCGGCGGGATGTATCGATCCTACGCGGTCTTGCAGGGAATCGATCAACTCATTCCGGTCGATGTTTATATCTCCGGTTGCCCGCCGCGACCGGAAGCGTTGCTCGCCGGTCTGATGAAATTACAGGAAAAGATCTCCGGCGAGAAATCTTTCGCCGCGCAAAAGCCTGAGCTCACCAAGAAACTCACCGACGTTTTAGCATGAAGGCTCTGTCATTCCGAGCGGAGCGAGGAATCTTACAGTCGAAGCGCGCCTCACGCTTGGTGCATTGTGTGATCCACGAACTTGTGGGAGATCCCTCACATTCGTTCGGGATGACAACGCGCCATCTTGTTTTTCATCCTTCATCCTTCATCCTTCATCCTTTCATTAAATGACCGGACAGGAAATGCTCGATTCGTTAGGCAAGCTGTTCGGGCAAAAGCTTCAGAACAAAACCGAGTTTCGCGGCGAGACGACTTACAGCATCCTGCCAGCCGATCTGCGCGAAGTCGCAAAATTCTGCCGCCACGATCTGTCGTTCAATTACTTAATCGACATTACCAGCATCGATAATTTCGGCGACGACCCGCGCTTCGAAATTGTTTACGAGCTTTATTCGATGACACTGGCCGTTCGTCTCAGATTGAAATTGAAACTTTCGGAAGACGAACAGGTGGACACCATTTCCGACATTTGGCCGACCGCGAATTGGCACGAGCGCGAGATTTACGACATGATGGGAATCAAGTTCAAAGGCCACCGCGACCTGCGCCGCATCCTTATGTGGGACGGTTACCCGTTCTTTCCGTTGCGAAAGGAATTTCCACTCGAAGGTCTTCCCAGCGAAATGCCCGATGTCGCTTTCACGAAGGCCGCGTCGCTCGAAGGCGGCCCCTTCGTCACCCGACCCAGCACCGCTACCGCCAAAGACCGCGAACCACGCGCCAGACCGCCGGAATTGTAAGCGCTGGACCTATTAAGAATTACGATCATGCCCCGGTCGACTGCTGTCAGCGTGTTTGGAATCCTAAACACTGCGATAGGTGCGCTAGGAATCATGGGCTCGTTCAGGACAATAGCTATCTTTTCCTCCAGAGCTGCGGCAAACAATCCCGTGACTAAGGATGATGTTCGAGAGCCCCAATTTCGTGACATTGATGAAAGTGCGCCTTCCTATCGGGCTGATCACATCTGCAGTTTTGCTGACCACTGGAATTGGTCTCTTGCGGCTCAAACCATGGGCGCGGAAAGTTTCAATCGGTTACGCGATCTATGCGATTCTTTTTGTGCTTATCAACGTGCCAATAAACTTCTTTCTACTTTATTGGCCAATGCTTGAACACGGGCGGCAATTGCAGGGACCTCAGGGTGTCATGATGATTTTTGCTGCAATTTTAGGAACTGTCGGGGGCGTTCTCGGATGGGTTTATCCGGTGCTACTTTGCATTTTCATGACTCGTCCCAAATTTGTTGCTGCGTTTCAATCGCCTCCGCCCCTTCCAGCAAGCCTTCCTTAGTGCAGCTACAACGCGGCTTTAAGCAACTTGGCGAGTACAGTCGCAGCGTTGTTACCAACTTCTAAAACCTCTTCGTGAATGACTTTTTCTTTGGAAACGCCGGCGGCGAGATTGGTCAGGAAGGAGAAGCCGGCTACTTCGAGCGCGAGGGCGCGGGCTTGGATGACTTCGAGCTCGGTGGACTTGCCGACCGCGTCGGCGCCGAGTTTTTGGAGCATCCAAACTTCAGCCAGTGTTTCGTACTGCGGGCCCATCGAGCCCGCGTAAACGCCTTCGTACAGGACGATGTCAATCTTGAGTGCGGCCTCGCGAAATTTTTCGCGCAATCGCGGCGAGTAAGCGTCGGTCAAATCGAGAAACTCGGCAGAGCCGATCAGCGGCGATGCTCCGGTGAGATTGATGTGATCGGTTATCATCATCCATTCGCCAGGTTTGAATTTTGGATTGAGCGCGCCGGCGGCGTTGGTGACGATCAGTTGCTTGATTTCGGCTTCGGCGACTACGCGAACAATCGATGTGACTTCGCGCGCTGAATATCCTTCGTAAAGATGAACGCGCCCTTGAGCAAAAATGATTTTGGTCTTTTCGACCTCGCCCAGAACGAACCGTCCGGCGTGACCCGGGACTGAAGGCTGCGGGATTTCTGAAAATGCCGCGTAGGGAATCATTTGCTGCTTCGCAGGATCGCCGACGAGCGAATTCAGACCGGAGCCGAGAATGATTCCTGTTTCTGCGCGATGGTCGCGCAACCGCTGAACTTGATCGCTCATTTCGTCACGGTGGATCGGCCCGCTCCGTCGGACGATGCTAAATAAATGCGGCTTCGCCGCACATAACTAACATCGAGCAGGGGACTGCTCGATCCACCACAGCACAGCTTACGCAGCTGAAACGGGTGGAGCGGACGCTGGCTTGCGGAGCGAAGCCATGACATCCGGTCGTAATTTTTGGTCTTCTACTGGCGTGAACTTCGATTCGTGTTTCGGATAAGCGATCCGCGTGTGCAGCATCGTCATGAGCGTGAATCGAAATCTTTCCGCGATGACCCTGACTTCTCCGAGCGTAAGATCGCATTCATCGAGTTGTCCGTCGGCGATCCGCTCTTCAATTAACTCGTTGATCAATTGCTCGATTTTTTGCGGCGTCGGTTTTTCCAAACTCCGTGAGGCGCTTTCAACGATGTCAGCCAGGCTGACGATGGCGCTCTCTTTCGTCTGCGGTTTTGGCCCGCTGTAACGAAAACTTTCCTCCTGCACTTCGGGAATGTCTTCCTTGCGAATGTTCATGATCTTCCCGCCCGCGCGCGCGTCTTCCTGCTGCTGAAGCGCACGTTGATAAAAATAATAAACGAGCGACGTGCCATGATGTTGCTGGATGACGTCGATGATCTGCTTGTTGAGGCCGTGCGTGAGCGCGAGATCGACGCCTTCTTTCACGTGCGCGATGATGATGAGCGCGCTCATGGTTGGAGCGAGAGCGTCGTGGGGGTTGCGCTCGAAGCTCATGTTCTCGGTGAAATACTGAGGCTTCACCAATTTGCCGACGTCATGAAAGTAGGAACAGACGCGGCAGAGCGTTGCGTTGGCTCCGATCTTCTCAGCCGCGGCCTCCGCCAGGTTCGCCACGACGAGACTGTGGTGATACGTGCCGGGCGCTTCGATTGTCATCCGGCGCAGCAGCGGATGGTTCAGGTCCGACAGTTCGAGCCAAGAAACGTCGGTCGTAATTTGAAAGAGATGTTCGAGCATCGGCAACGCGCCGCCGACGATCATGGCAGTGATAATTCCGTTGCCGAGCGCGAGCGCGCTTTGCAGTCCGATCATGCCCCAATCATTGTCCATCGGCGGAAATAAATTGATCGCGATCATTCCGAAACTAAGTGAGGAGAGCCAAATCGCGACGCCGACGCCGACGCCCGCGCGGATCAACCGGCTGCGCCGACGAACCTGAAGCGTGAGATAGACAGCGGTGAATCCGCTGATCAAACTGATGACGAGAAGCGGCGCGTCGATCTTGCCGAACAACACGCTGCTCCAAAGACTGACGAAGACGGCGGCGAAAAGTCCGTGATTACGGCCGAGCAAAACGCTTAGCACCAACGGCGCGAACGCATACGGCGCAAGGAGCCAGCCCATTTCCGGCGTGAGAAATTTGAACGCGTGTTCGCTCGACAATACGAGAATGAGCTTCGTCGCCGCAAGCTGGACAAAGATCGTTCCGAAAACGAGAAAGACGCGCGAGTTTTGGGAAAAGGTTCGCGGTTGATTGATCCACAACTGCACGATCGCGGTCGCGAAAAAGAGGAGCGCGATCACGAAATTTTTGGTGGGCTCCGGCTGTTGTCCGCTGAAAATCAGAAACGCAAGGCCAGCGATGAACGCAGCCAGGACAATGACTTTGACATAACCCGCAGCTTCAAGACTACGGAGTAATTCGTTACGGGTTCGGCGGCGCCTCGTTTTTTTTGAAGCGAGTCCGCGCCGGAGAAGGCGTCTGCGTCTTAGGAAATCGAACATTGTCGATCTTTCATTTGCGCGCCGACGGCGCAGGGGAGCGGTGCTGTTGGTAAGCGGTTATGATAGAACGAACCAGCTCATGGCGTACCACGTCGCGCTCGTGGAGATAGACAATCGAGATCCCCGGAATGTTCTTCAGCGCCTGCAACGCTTCGACCACGCCGGAGCGTTTGTTGGTGGGCAAGTCAATCTGCGTCACGTCGCCAGTGATGACGCATTTGGAATGAGGACCGATGCGCGTGAGCAACATGAACATTTGCTCGGTGGTTGTGTTCTGGGCTTCATCGAGAATCACGAACGCGTTGTTCAAGGTGCGGCCGCGCATGTAGGCGAGCGGCGCAACTTCAATCGTTTGCCGCGCAATCGACCGCTCGATCTCTTCCGGCTCGAGCATATCTCGCAGTGCGTCATAAAGCGGGCGCAAATACGGTGCGATCTTTTGCTCGAGCTCGCCCGGCAAAAATCCAAGCGCTTCGCCCGCTTCCACCGCGGGTCGGGTTAAAATAATTCGGCTTACCTGATCTTTTTTTAGCGCGGAAACGGCCATCGCGACGGCAAGGTAAGTTTTTCCAGTGCCGGCCGGGCCGATCCCGAAAACGATGTCGTGTTTGTGGATCGCTTCGACGTAGTTCCGTTGCCCCGCCGAGCGCGCGACAATTGGCGGTTTCCGCGACGACGTCGTGATTTTCATAGACACCGCGTCGGTGAGATTATCGTTGCCCGATTCGCTGACTGAGTTGAGCGCGTATTGAAATTCGTGTTTCTGGATTGGCACGCCTTTTTTTTGCGCTTCCTCGAGTTGATCGAACACGCGCTGGGCTTTGTCGATTTTTTCCGGCTCACCTTCGAGTTTCACCCAGCCTTCGCGGGTCGTGACTTTGACACCGAGCGAATCCTCCATGGTTTTCAAGAGCTTGAGATCGTTCGCGTAAAGCGATTGCAATTGGCGCGCGTTATCGAAATGCAGAGTTCGAGTTTCGCTCATCAAAGATCAACAACTTCTAAGATCAACAAGTCCGAGCCGGACTGGCACATCCGATCAGCGGAAGCCATAAGCCAGCGCCCAATGCGTCCGTTCCTCGGGCGATTCCTCGACCGCGACAATAATGAAATAACTGCCGGTGGATTTCGGGATCACATGCGCTGCCGCGAAGTGACCTTTTTCCCAACTGTCCGGCTGCTCGGCCAGTTTTCCTTCGGAATCATAGATGTGAACCGAAACCTTGGCGCGTTCAACTTCGGTTCCCAACCAAAACCAATATTCGTTACCTTTGAATAATTGTTGTCGCACCGCCTTTTTTTCGCCTGAACCGAGATCCCCGCCCCAGTAATCTTCGCGCACTTGAAAACCCTCCTTGACGTAGGGTTCGGCTGCCTGGAGCGCGAACGATTGCGCGTCATCTACCGTCCCGGCCGCGCCGCGCGAAGGTGCAAAACAGACGACAAGCAACAGACTCACCCGTAAGCTGATTTTTGTGAAGCCCTTCATTGGAGCGTCCTCAATCCCGCGTCACGATCCCGCTATCCAGCCGATTTGTGATCTCGCTGATCTTCCGGACAGAGTCCGGTGAAATGTGCGACGAACCGACATCAACCAGCGGCCTCACTTCGACGAGCGCATTCTGAATCTCGCGGATGATCGGAAGATTGAATTCCGGCATGGCCTGAAGTTGTGCTTGAAAATGAACAAGCAGATCGGGTTGATGAAGCAACTCGGCCCCATCCGGCGAAAAATGTTTTGTCACTACCGAGGTCAACACCTGGGTGCCGCGCAACCAGCCGCCCAGACTTACCAGCTGCGATAATTTTTCGTCGTGCACTTCGTTCATCGCCGCTTGCACGCTGCTCTGGGTGCGATCGAGTTCCTGGCGGACATTTTCCCATTTGCGCTTATCGGCCGCGTCGGTGATCGCCTTTGCGTGCGGCGTAATTGAATTACCGACGCCGATGCCCTTGGACAAATTCAAAACCCGCTGGCCGATCTCCTTCACGGCCGGGGCGTCCTCGGCTTGCACCGCGATGAAACCGTCGGCAATAACAGTGCCGAGAAGCAGAGCAATGCGCGGTCGCTCGGTGAAATTACTGCTTTTCTCGGTGCGAACATATTCGCGCCAGTTGACCGAACCGAGCTTGTTCAGTGCACCAAAGATTTCGTTGGGTAACGGCACAACGACATTTTCGACTCTTTTCGACATCTGTTTGACGTCGATCCGTTGCGGCGCCTGCGCGGCGTGAGCGTAGAGCGTCGCCCCGACCAGGGCGATCACGCTAAATTTAAAACTTCTAGAAAAGGCTGTCATTGGGAGCTTCGACTGTTGATTTCGGCTTCGTATTCAGGATTAATGAAGTCATTGTAAGCAGAACCTTGGTTCCACACAATCCCTGCGCCTAACAATTTTGAGTTTCCTACACCAGATTATTCTTTCCGCTGACCCTCGCACTTCGTCCTCCACATGGACTTAAAAAGGCTCCGACAAATTCTCGACCGCGCGGCGGGCAAGCGCATTCTGGTCATCGGCGACCTGATGCTGGACAAGTTTATTCGCGGACAAGTCAACCGCATTTCGCCGGAAGCTCCAGTGCCGATCGTGGAGGTTGACGGCGAGGACTATTTTCCGGGAGGAGCGGCCAATGTTGCACGCAATATCCAGGAGTTTGGCGCTCAAGTCGCGGTGGCGGGCATGATTGGCGGAGAATTGGATAAGAACGGACGACGCCTGCGAGAACTGTTAGCCGCGCGACACATTGATTCGTCTCTTTCAGTCGAACGCAAGAAATTTTGGACGACCGTCAAAACGAGAATCATTGCCAACCATCAGCAGCTCCTTCGACTGGATCGAGACACGCTAGTTACACCGACGGCGTCGGAGGTGAAGGATTTTGTTGGGCAAATAATAAAAAAGCTATCCGAGTTTGATGCCATTATTTTTGAGGACTATGCCAAAGGATTTTTGACCCAGGAGATAATTGATCGTCTCGGGCTGGAAGCCAGGCAAGCCAACAAGATCACCGCAGCCGATCCGAATCCACGCCATTCAATAAATTGGCACGACATAACCCTTGTTAAGCCTAATCGAAAGGAAGCTTTTGAGGCAGCGGGAATCCTTTATTCAAAACCCCAATTCCCATATGACCCCGAACAAGATGTAAACCTTTTGAAGGTCGGAAAGGTGCTGCTCGAAAAATGGCGGCCGAAATACCTTTTAATCAGCCTTGCGGAACAAGGCATGATTCTCTTCCAACAAGATCAACGGCCACATCACATTCCTACCAAAGCCAGAGATGTTTTCGATGTTTCGGGCGCCGGTGATACCGCGCTCGGATTATTTATATTAGCGCTCGCTGGCGAGGCCAATCCGGTTGAAGCCGCCGAGATTGCTAATCATGCCTGCGCCGTGGTGATTGGCCAGACAGGCACCGGAACCGTGACACGCGAGAAATTAGTCGACAGCTTCGAGCATGACCCCGACTAGGGCGAAGTCCCGCGCCGTCTTCATCGATCGCGACGGCACCATCATGCACGACGCCGATTATTGCTCGGATCCGAAACAAGTTCAGATTTTCGAAGGCACCGGCGCGGCATTGAGCCGACTCAAAAAAGCTGGATACAAAATCATTGTCATCACCAATCAAAGCGGCATCGGGCGCGGCTTTTTCACAGAAAAACAATATCGCGCGGTGGAGGCCGCAGTTTCGCGCCAGCTCGGAGACAAAAATGCCGCAAACCCGCGCCTGGAATGGTTCTCGAAGCCGCACGCGACCATGATGTCGATCTTTCGCGTTCGTTTCTGATCGGCGATAAGGAGATCGACGTCGAATGTGCCCATAACGCTGGCGTCCGTGCGATTCGCCTTCGGACCGGATTCGACAAAATGACCGACGGCAGCTGCGCCGACTGGGTTGCTGAGGATTTGCCGGCAGCGACCGAAATCATTATCAAAGTGATAAATGAATAGGGCCGCAGGAATCATTCCGGCGCGCTGGGCTTCCACGCGTTTCCCGGGTAAACCGCTGCATCTCATTGCAAACAAACCGCTTCTTCGGCACGTCTGGGAGCGTTGCCGGCGGGCGAAAAAATTGGATGCAGTCATTATCGCCACCGACGACATGCGGATCGCTCGGGCGGCCTTTGATTGGGGTGCGGAGGTGGCGATGACCTCGCCGCTTCACCAAAGCGGAACTGACCGGATCGCCGAGGTCGCCCGAAAAACGAAGCAGTTTGATTTCATCATTAATATTCAGGGGGATGAGCCGCTCCTCGATCCGGCGTTGATCGATCGCATCGTTAAAGAGCTCCGTTCGAATCGCAAGATCGACATCGTTACGGCAGCGCATCCATTCGAGAACGCTGCCGAAGCTTCATCGCCGCATCAGGTCAAGGTCATTGTCGATCTGGATGGCAACGCGCTTTACTTTTCGCGTTACGCGATCCCCTTCCCTCGCAATCGCTCAGCCCCTATAAAATATTTGCGGCATCCGGGAATTTACGGATTTCGCCGCAAGGCGCTGTTGGATTTCGTGAAGTGGAAACCGACGCCGTTGGAGCGCGCAGAATCGCTCGAACAATTGCGCGCTCTTGAAAATGGTGTAAAGGTTCATGTGCTCGTCACGAAACATGGATCGCCTGGCGTAGACACGCCGGCTGACGCAAAAGCGCTGGAGCAAAAACTGGCTCGCGCGAAACGAGGAGTGTCTCGATGAAATACATTTTCGTGACCGGCGGCGTGGTCAGCTCGTTAGGCAAAGGTCTGGCGGCTGCTTCGCTCGGAACTCTTCTGGAAGCGCGCGGGCTGCGCGTTGTTCTGCAAAAGTTCGATCCCTACCTCAATGTCGACCCTGGGACGATGAATCCGTTCCAGCACGGGGAAGTTTACGTCCTGAACGATGGCGCTGAGACCGATCTCGATCTCGGACATTACGAGCGCTTCACGAATTGCGTTCTCTCGCGTCACAACAATCTCACCAGCGGCCAGGTCTATGAGAGCGTCATCTTGAAAGAACGGCGCGGCGACTACTTAGGCAAGACGGTCCAGGTGATTCCACACGTGACGGACGAGATCAAAGATCGAATCCGCGAAATTTCCGACGAAACGAAATACGATGTCGTAATTACTGAGATCGGCGGCACCACCGGCGACATCGAAGGCCTGCCATTTCTCGAAGCGATCCGGCAATTCATTCTTGAAGTCGGCGCTGCGAACGTCGTGACCATGCACGTCACGCTCGTGCCTTACATCAAGGCGGCGGCCGAACTAAAAACTAAACCGACGCAGCAAAGCGTCGCCAAACTGCGCGAGATCGGTTTGCAACCACAGGTGTTGATTTGCCGGAGTGAGAAATCAATCGAGCGCGAACTGCGACAGAAATTGTCGATGTTCTGCAGCGTGTCGGAGAAAGCGGTGATCGAAGCGCGCGATGTTGAGCACACGGTTTACGAGGTGCCGCTGATGCTGCACGCCGAAAGGTTGGACAAACTCGTTTGCGATCTGTTGGACCTCAAGACGCCTGAACCGGATCTCGCTGGCTGGAAAAAATTTGTCGATTGTGTAATCAGCCCGCAAAAGCGAGTGAAGATCGCGGTCGTCGGCAAATACATTCATTTACAGGACGCTTACAAAAGCATTTACGAATCGCTCACTCATGCCGCGGCGAGCCAGGATTGCGGGATCGATTTGAAACTGGTTGATGCGGAATCGCTGCAGGATCGCGTCGGCGCACAGTTGAAAGATGTCGCCGGTGTTTTGATTCCCGGCGGATTTGGTGAGCGCGGCGTGGAAGGGAAAATTAAAGCGGCGCGTTACGCGCGCGAGCATGGGATCCCCTATCTCGGGCTTTGTCTCGGCATGCAGGTCGCGACGATCGAATTTGCTCGAGACGTTTGCGGGATTCAAAAAGCGAACAGCACCGAGTTTGATCCCGACACGCCCGACCCGGTGATTTCGCTGCTTGAGGAGCAACGGGAAAAAATCCACAGCAAAGGGGCGAGCATGCGGCTGGGAACTTGGCCGACCAAGATCGCGAAGGGAACACTCGCCGAAAAAATTTACGGCCAGTCAGAAGTGATGGAGCGACACCGGCACCGTTACGAGTTCAACATGAAATATCGCGACCGGATGAACGAGAAAGGTTTCGTGATTTCAGGCACTTCACCGGATGGGACACTGGCCGAACTGATTGAGCTCCGCGATCATCCCTACTTCGTCGGTTGCCAGTATCACCCGGAATTTCAGAGCAAGCCGAATAAGCCGCATCCACTCTTCAAGGGTTTCATCCAAGCCTGTCTCGCGTTCGACCCTAACCGTGAGACGCGCGCTGCAACCGATCCAAAATCGCAGCGCCGAGTCCCTCGCCAGGAACTCGTTCTGCAACGATAAGATCGACATCGAGCGCGTCGAGCTCGCGCAAGTAGCGAAACAGATTGGCGGCGGCTTCGCGAAGATGTTGTTGTCGACTCAAGTTTCGAATCGCGACGAAGCGTTCGTCGTTTTTAATCGGAGTCCACGCGAGCAGCGCGCAGCGTTCATTTGTCATCGGCGTAAACGATTTCAAGTTATCAACAATGCGCAACGGCGTTTTCGGCGCGTAGTGTGACGGCAATTGTCCAGGCACGGAAATTTTCTCGAGCACTGTCGCGATGCCGACTTCACCGAACTTGGACAATTGCTCGGAAGTGATCGGCCCGCGGCGCAAGATGTCGATCTTGCCGTCGTGAACGGCGACGATTGTGGATTCAATTCCGTGCGTCGTCGGGCCAGCATCGATGATCAGCGGAATGTGTCCATTAAGTTCATCGAGAACGTGCTTGGCGGTCGTTGGACTGATTCGACCGAAGCGATTTGCGCTCGGCGCTGAGAGCGGTTTCCCGAACGCGCTAACGATTTCAGAAAAAATCGGATGAGCGCTGATTCGAACTGCGACTGTCTCCAAACCCGCCGTCACGATTTCTGGAATAATATCGCGTTTTGGCAAAACCATCGTGAACGGTCCCGGCCAAAACTTTTCCGCCAGGCTTGAAACCAGTTGTCGATCTTGCTTCAGAGGATCTGCAACTTTTTCCAACCAACCGGGATCTGGAAGATGAATGATGAGCGGGTCGAAACGAGGGCGCCCTTTTGCTTCGAAAATTTTTGCGACTGCAATTGGATTGAGCGCGTCGGCCGCGAGTCCGTAAACTGTTTCAGTCGGCAACGCGACCGCTTCGCCTTGGCGCAGCAATTCAACCGCCGAGTTACGGTCGGTTGAAACTTGCGTCTTCACTTCGGCAGTTTCGCAGCGAGAACGCTCTCGGATTGCTTCTTGCGGAACGCTTCCAACTTTCGCCAAAGTTTTTTGTCCGCGGTCGCGAGGATGGCCGCGGCAAGAAGAGCTGCGTTCTTCGCGCCCGAATCGCCGATAGCGAGCGTGCCAACTGGAATGCCGCCGGGCATCTGCGCGGTGGACAAAAGCGAGTCAAGACCGCGCAATGCTTTCGATTCAATCGGCACGCCGAGGACCGGCAAACAGGTATGACCAGCAATGACACCGGCCAAATGCGCAGCGCCGCCGGCGCCGGCAATGATCACCCGAAATCCACGGTCGGCGGCATTGCGTGCGAATTCTGCGGTCGCATCGGGCGTTCGATGGGCGGAGAGCACGCGCGATTCGTTTGGCACACCGAGATGGTCAAGCGTTTCGACGGCGTGGCGCATCGTCTCCCAATCCGATTTGCTCCCCATCACGACGGCGACCAAAGATTTCGGCTGCGGCATACGGGAGTTTGGTCGGGCATTACTTCATCGCAACTTCTTTTCAAGTCATCGCTTCGACGGCATATTGGCACGTGAACGCGGCCAAATCGATCGTGCTCATTGGAATGATGGGCGCTGGAAAATCTTCGGTTGGCCGTTGTCTGCAACGACGAACCGGGCTCGCCCGTTTGGACATCGACGAAATAGTGGCGGCCGAATTTGGAATTCCGATCGCACAGATTTTTCAAAACCACGGTGAAGAGAAATTTCGCGGCGCGGAAACGAAAGTGCTTCGCAAATTGTCTCCCGATAGACCGGCAATTATCGTGACGGGGGGCGGAACTGTATTGCGTCCCCAGAATGTCAATCTTCTAAAAGGCCTTGGCACTGTCGTCTGGCTCACTGCCGATGAGGCAACGCTTTTCGAGCGCGCTTCGCGACGGAACGATCGGCCTCTGCTCCAAAAAGGGAATCCGCGCGCAGTCTTTTCAAAATTATTCAGAGAGCGGGAATTGACTTACGCCGCGGCATCGGATTTATGCGTCGATACTTCCAGAAAGACTCATGACGAAGTGGCCGAAGCAATTTTGAACAAGCTGGAGGAATTCACCGCGCTCCAACAATGACCGCAACTGCTGAGGTGGACAATAAGGCATCGTTGGCCCCGGGGACCGAGGTCAAAACGCATCTTGTCGATTTTGCGCGAGAGCTCGGTTTTGATTCCTGTCGCGTCGCCGCATGTTCGCCTCCAGCGCATACAAGCGAGTTTGGTGATTGGTTAAAGGAAGGCGCGCACGGCGAGATGGAATACATGGCGCGCGGCGAAGAGAAGCGCCGCGATCCTCAAAGGATCCTTTCAGGCGCAAAGTCGGTGGTCGTTTTGGCGTTGAATTATTTTCAGGGCGAAAGACCTGCCGCCGAGACGGCGGCAGTTACAACGTCAGGGAGAATCGCGCGCTACGCGTGGGGCGATGACTACCACAATGTGATCGCAGCGAAGCTGGACAAGATCGACATCTTCCTTCGCGAATTCGGTGGCCAGCAAAAATGTTACGTCGATACCGGTCCGGTTTTAGAGCGCGATCATGCGGCACGGGCCGGGATTGGCTGGCATGGCAAGAGCACGATGCTGATCGATGAAAAACTGGGGACGTGGTTTTTCCTCGCGGAAATTTTGACGACGCTCGAGTTACCGCCCGACGAACCGGCGCGAGACCGTTGCGGCACGTGCGAACGTTGCATCAACGCTTGTCCAACCGGTGCGATCACAGCACCGCATAAATTGGACGCGCGCCGCTGCATTTCATATCTGACGATTGAATTGAAAAGCTCGATTCCGCTCGAGCTTCGCCCGTTGATCGGCGACCGAATTTTCGGCTGCGACGATTGCCTTGATGCTTGTCCGTGGAATCGGTTCGCTCAAGTCTCGCACGAGACTGCATTCGCCGCGCGAAGATCGACAACCGCATTTGCGTTGCGCGATTATTTGAATCTCACCGGCGCTGAGTTTCGCGATCTCTTTCGCGATTCGCCGATTAAGCGAATCAAGCGCCGCGGATTCCTGCGAAACGTCTGTGTTGCGCTCGGAAATGTCGGCACCAAAGAAGACTTGCCTGCGCTGGAAGTCGCCGCCGCCGATCACGAACCCTTGATCGCAGAGCACGCGGTTTGGGCGATCGGCCAAATTCGCCAGCGCCCGGCAGGCGAAAAGAAAACTCGTTGAATCCAACGGGTCTGGTTTCCGCATCCAATTGGCAATCCCGTGAACGTGTTTTGCTTGCAAAGGCCTAAACTAAGGTTACTTCTCACCGTTTCCCGCCCCTGAGTTCCATGCATCAAGCCTTAGCCACCCCCGAAACCGCCCCCAAAGTCGAGCGGAAGCGTCGCAGCACCCGCAAACGCCAAATCATTATAGGCGTCGTCGGCCACGACCGAAAAGGCCGCCCGCAAAACCATTCTTCAGATCGTTTCCGCCACGGGCAAAGTCCAACCGGAAACCGAAGTGAAAATTTCACCGGAAGTGGCAGGCGAAATCATTGATTTGCCGGTCGAAGATGGAAAGGGGGTCAACAAAGGCGATCTGCTCGTGCGGATAAAACCGGACTCATACAAGGCGTTGCTCGAGCAACAGGAGGCGGCAATCAGCGCAGCCAAGGCCACGAACCTTCAGCAGAAGGCGACAATGTTGAAAACAGAGCAAGATATTAAACGCGCGGAGGACATGTACGCCAAGAAGACGATCTCGGTTCAGGAATACAACGCGGCGCAGGCCGCCTACGACGTCGCGAAGAATACTTACGAAAGTTCGCTGCACGAAATCGAACGGGCGCAGGCGGGCTCGAGTCAGGCCCGCGATCAACTTTCAAAGACGACCGTTTATTCGCCGATCGACGGGACGGTAACAATTTTGAACAGCAAACTCGGCGAACGCATCGTAGCGACGGGGCAATTCGCTGGCACCGAAGTAATGCGCGTGGCCGATCTCGGGCACATGGAAGCACGCGTAGATGTGAATGAGAACGACGTCGTAAACGTGAAAGGCGGCGACAAAGCCAACGTGAAGATCGACGCATACGGCGACCGGAAATTTCACGGCACCGTTTACCAGATTGCGAATACCGGAAAGACGACCGGCGCGGGGACGCAGGAGGAAGTGACCAACTTTGAGGTAAAAATTCGAATCGACGATCACGATGTCACATTGAAGCCCGGACTGAGCTGCACCGCGGACATTGAAACAAGCATGGTGAAGGATGCGGTCGCAGTGCCGATGCAGGCCGTGACGATTCGAACCGGCGATAGCAATTTGAGCCCGGAGGAAATCGAAAAGAAAAAGCAGAAGACAGCGCAACGCGACAAGGGCGACAACAATGCAGAGTACGTGAACGAGCGTCAGGAGAAGGCCACGCAAAGAGAAGAACGCGAAAAACTGGCCAAGGTCGTGTTTCTGAAAAAGGGCAGCAAAGCGCAGTCGGTCAAAGTGACGACCGGAATTTCGGACGACACTTACATGGAAATCAAAACCGGCGTCCAACCCGGCGATGAAGTGATTTCCGGCAGTTACAGCGCGATCAGCCGCAAACTCAAGGACGGCGCGAAGGTCGCTTATGATAAGGAAGTCACAAAGTAGGACGCGTCGCTAAGCAGATGTCGATCTAACGATGGACGGGCGGCAATCAGTCAGACAACTCGGGCCGGTCGTCATCGACATTGAGAACATCACCAAAGATTACGTGATGGGCGAAGAGATCGTGCGCGCGTTGCGCGGCGTCTCATTACAAATTCGGCGTAATGAATATCTCGCCGTGATGGGGCCGAGCGGCAGCGGCAAATCAACGCTGATGAACATGCTCGGCTGCCTCGATACTCCGACCTCAGGTCGTTACGAATTCAATGGACGCAATGTCGCTGAAATGGACGACGATGAATTAGCGGCGATCCGCAATCGCGAGATCGGATTTGTTTTTCAAACCTTCAACCTGCTTCCGCGCGCAACCAGTCTGCGCAATGTCGAGTTGCCGCTGATCTACGCGGGAATGGATCCGGAATCGCGCGAGGAGCGCGCCACGCAGGCGCTGACCGACGTTGGTTTGGGTGATCGCATCCAACATAAGCCTAACGAATTGTCCGGCGGACAACGCCAGCGCGTCGCGATCGCCCGCGCGCTGGTCAACAATCCTTCCATCATCTTGGCCGACGAACCAACCGGCAATCTGGATTCAAAGACCGGGGAGGAAATCATGGCGTTGCTCGAAGACCTTTATCACCGCGGCCATACCATCATTTTGGTCACGCACGAGCGCGACATTGCCGCGCACGCTCGTCGCACCATTCGTCTGCGTGACGGAGTGGTCGAAAGCGATGAACAAACTTTTGTCCCGCGCCTGGAATCGGTCGCGGCTAGCTAAATCGACAATTGTGGGATCCGACATGAAGCGTTTTATTTACGAACTCGAGGAAAGTTGGAGGATCGCTTATGCGCAGATGCGCTCGAATCTGACGCGGTCGACGTTGACGGCGCTCGGCGTCATCATCGGCATTGTCGCTGTAACATTGATGGGCACGGCGATTAGCGGAATTCAAGTCGGTTTCGACAAAAGCATGGCGGTTCTCGGCGACGACGTGCTTTACGTGACGCAATGGCCATGGAAACCGGTGGACGATTGGTGGAATTATCGTGACCGGAAAAAAATCCAGACCGAGTACGCCGAAACGATCAACCGCATCATTGCCGCGACTCCGAATTCGAACCTGATGGTGGCTGTGCCGACGTCGAGTTTGATGCGCTCAATCAAATATGGCGGCAACGAAGTGGAGAATGTTTTCACGCTCGGAACCACGTCTGATTTCACCGTCACATCGACGATCGACTGCAAGGAGGGCCGGTTCTTTAACGAAATCGAATCGCGCGGCGGCGCGCAAGTTGTCGTGATCGGTTACGATGTCGCCGACGTTTTGTTTCCATCGGAGAGCCCGATCGACAAATTTGTTCTCATTAGCGGTCACCTGTTCAAAGTGATTGGCGTGAACGCACGCCAGGGAACTTTCCTTGGATTGTTTAGCTGGGACTCGATGGTGGCGATGCCGTTGGCGGCCTTTAACAAATACTTCAGCTTAAAAAACGAATTGGACGTGCGGGGAGAAAATCAAGGCGAATCGGACGTGCGCGTGAAGGTGACGGACAAAACAAAACTCGCCGAGGCCAAGGATGAACTGACCGGAATCATGCGGCGCGTGCGCGGTTTGCCGCCGGAGAAAAAAGAAGACTTCTCGATTAACGAGCAGCAAGCCTTCAAAAGCACGCTTGATCCGGTGAAAAATACCATCGCTATCGCAGGCCTCTTCATTACCGGCCTTTCGCTGTTCGTCGGCGCGATTGGCATCATGAACATCACGTTCGTGAGCGTGAAAGAGCGGACGAAAGAAATTGGAACACGCAAAGCGCTCGGCGCGCGTCGTCGCACGATTTTGTTGCAGTTCCTGATCGAATCGACCGCGCTTTGTCTGCTCGGCGGATTTATCGGCCTGACTCTCGCCTATTTCATGTGCTTCGGAATCGGCAAAGCCTTTCCTTCGTTTCCAATTCAGTTTTCCTTCGGGCTAGTCGTTGCCAGCATGATAGTCTCGGTGCTGACGGGTTTGATTTCAGGTTTCGCGCCGGCTTGGTCGGCATCGCGTCTCGATCCCGTCACCGCGCTTCGTTACGAATAGAAGATCGACATGCAATTTAGTGAAACCATCACGATGGCGCTGAGTTCATTGGGCGTGAACAAACTGCGCTCCGGCCTGACCATGTTTGGAATCACGATCGGCGTTTTCTCAGTCATTTCGGTCATGACCGCGATCGGTGCGTTGCAATATTCGATCGAGAACGGTCTCAGTTTTCTCGGCTCGAACATTTTTCAGTTCGCAAAGTATCCGGCCAATGTGAGTGCCGGCGGCAACGTGAAGAAAAAATATCAGAACCGCCGCAACATCACTTATCAGCAGGCGCTCCATTACCAGAAACTAATGGAAGCAAATGCGCGGGAAATCTGCCTGAAATGTTTCGGCTACGAAGTAAAAGGCCAGGCGGTTTATAACGGAGTAAAGACGACGCCGAATCTCCTCATTGTCGGCGCAAACCGAGGTTTTTTGACGGCCAACGCTTATACGCTCGGTTACGGAAGAAATATAAACGACGAAGATGTCGATCTTGCCCGCAACGTCATCGTCGTGGGGAAAATGGTCGAGAAGCGTTTGTTTCCACACGAAACGCCAATCGGCAAAATGGTGCGGGTGACCGGTCACACTTACACAATCATCGGAGTCCTGGCCGAGAAAGGAACGGCGTTCGGCCAAAGTCAGGACAATCTTTGCATCATGCCAATCACCCGCTTCTTCGAAGATTTCGGCTCAGCAAAACGAACGGTAAACATCGCGACCCAGGCGTTTTCAACCGAGACATATAATGGAACCTTCGATAAAGCGGTTGGCGCGATGCGGATCGCGCGGGGTTTGCGCGCAGACCAGGAAAACGATTTTGAAATTTATTCCAACGATTCGCTCAAGAGCGCGTTCGTTTCGGTCGCAGGAATCGTCCGGATCGGGGCGTTCGTGATTAGTTTTATCGCGCTGGTCGCGGCGGGCATCGGGATTATGAACATTATGCTTGTGAGCGTGACCGAGCGGACAAAAGAAATCGGCGTGCGTAAATCGATCGGCGCGCGCAGCCGCGACATTCTGCGGCAATTCCTGACCGAAGCGGTGTTTATCTCCGAAGCAGGCGGAATTCTCGGGATCGTTCTTGGCGTTATCGGTGGCGATTTGCTAGCCGCCTGGTTGAAGGTTGATCTGATTTTTCCCTATGGCTGGGCGATCGCCGGTCTGGTGGTCTGTTCGGCGATCGGGATCGGGTTCGGCCTTTATCCGGCGTATCGCGCGGCCAGCCTCGATCCGATCGAAGCGCTGCGCTACGAATAGATCGACATTCGACCGCAGGTGTCGGTCCGAGGGCACGCAATCTGCGCCTGCTTCCCTTTGACCAGCTCTTTAGCTTTGTCGTACTCTAGAAATTTCGAAGTCTTGCCCAAGTGCCTACTCGTCGTAAATCTGCAAGCGCGGATATGCCGCAAAGCAACATTCTTCTTCTCGAAGAGTACGACGCGCTTGCTGTGGCGATCAGCTTGGCGCTAAAAAAATTCGCGCCGCGCACCCGAACGCGCGCGCACTCGTGATCGGCGGCGCGATTCCTTCCGAGATTGCCGCGGAACGCAGATCGTCTGGCGCGCTCCAATTCGTCGAAAAGCCGTTTGATCTGGCGGCGTTCGGCGCAGCGGTCCAGGCTTTGCTGGGACCGTGGCTGGAACAGGAAGGTCGCGGGACACTCGGCGCTCTCAACGCGATTGATGTCCTCCTCGCGCATTGCGCCGCCAATTCCCGCGTCAATATCGAACTACGTTCCGGGACGAGAACGGGCGAGATCCAAATCGCCGGCGGCCAAGTGTTGCATGCCGCGACTGGTCGGCTCAAAGGCGAAGATGCGCTCCAGGAAATTCTGAATTGGTCCAAACTGCGACTCGGCGAAACAAAATTGTCCGGCTCCACTCGCCGAACGATCACGAATTGGCAAGTGATTGTGGCTGAAACCTTGCGCAAGACCGCGACGGAGATTTCTCAGCCGCGCAGGGTGCGACTGGAAACAACTCCGCCGGTCGCTGGAAAAACAATCGTCGTCGACGACGACACCGAGATGCTCTTAATTTTCGTGGAAGACATTCTCACGACCGCCAATCCGGAGTTGCAGATCACGACTGCGCTCAGTAGAAGCGAAGGTTTGCGGGAGATCGAACGCGTGATTCTCGACCTCGTGCTCCTCGATTACAGCCTGCCCGATTTTAACGCCGACGAACTTTGCGCGCTGCTTCTGCAGAATGAGCGGACGGCGCACGTGCCGGTGCTGATGATGTCCGGTCACGTGCCAGAAATGACGGCTGCTGCTGCGCGCTTTCCAAATATCGTCGCAACAATTGAGAAACCGTTCCTTTCCGATGCGTTGATGAGCCTCGTTCACCGAACACTTAAAGCTCCGGCGAAAAAAAGAGCAAAAGCGATTGAATCCGCGCCGACGGCCGAGCCATCAGACGAGGAAGTTCGTCTTCGCGCTTACTTCATTTCGGAACGGCGACGAGAATCTGGTCTCCCGGGTGACGCAAGGTCTGATTGGCTGGAAGCGAAGCAGCAACTTCTCTCCGAAACCGGACCTCGCTGACGATTGTCGATCTTGTTGTTGTCGATTTATTCCAGGCCGAGCGCTTTGAAGGTGGCGTCCACGTGCTGGAAGTAGACATCCAATGAGCAAAGGCGGTCGATCTCACGCGCGGAAAGCTTGGCCGCGATCTCCGGTTCGCGTTTTACGTTGTCGGCAAATGTCCCCTCGCTGTTCCAAGTTTTCATCGCCGCGCGTTGCACCGCTTCATAAGCCGTTTTGCGTTGCACCCCGGCGCGGGTCAGCGCGAGCAAGACCGATTGGCTGAAATATAGTCCCTTCGTGACTTCAAGGTTCTGTCGCATTCGCTCGGGATAAACTTGGAGTCGCTCGACCAAATTGCGCAACTCCACCAACATGAAATCGAGCAGAATGCACGAGTCCGGCAAAATAATCCGCTCCGCGCTCGAATGACTGATGTCGCGCTCGTGCCAAAGCGCGACATTTTCCAACGCCACCATTGAGTTGCCGCGAATCACACGCGCCAAACCACTCAAGCGCTCGCTCGTGATCGGGTTGCGTTTGTGCGGCATGGCCGAGCTCCCTTTCTGTCCTTCACTAAAATATTCTTCCACTTCGAGGACTTCAGTTCGTTGAAGATGACGAAATTCCGTTGCCCACCGATCGATGCTGGAAGCGATCACAGCCAGCGTAGTCATAAATTCGGCGTGACGGTCGCGTTGCACGATCTGCGTCGAAAGTGTCGCCGGTTTCAATCCCAGCTTTTCACACACCGCGCGTTCAACTTTTGGATCGACATGTGCGTGCGTGCCGACGGCGCCACTTATTTTCCCGACGCGGATGCGCTCGAGCGTTTGTCCCAGTCGCTCTTCCGCTCGACCGAATTCGTCGAACATGAGCGCCAGCTTTAGTCCAAACGTGATCGGCTCCGCGTGCACACCGTGGCTGCGACCGATCATCGGCGTCATTTTGTAACGGCGCGCTTGCGCGGCAATGACGCTGCGCAATTGCTTCAAATCATCTGCCAGGATTTTAGTCGATTCCGTGAGTTGAACGGACAACGTCGTGTCGAGAATGTCCGACGACGTTAATCCTTGATGAATCCAACGCGCCGCCGGGCCAACTGATGCCGCAACATTTTCGAGGAATGCGATGACATCGTGATTAGTGCGCTTCTCGATCTCGAGAATCTCCGGAATCGAAAACCGCGCCCGCTTTCGGATTTCAGTCGCGTCCTTTTCCGGAATCTGGCCGAGCTCGGCCATCGCCTCGCAGGCGACCAGTTCAATCTCGAGCCAGATCTGGAATTTGCGCTCGTCTGCCCAGATGTCGCGCATTTGCGGCCGCGAATAACGATCGATCACGCCGCAAGATAGAATGGCGCGCCAAACACGAAAGTGTTTTGTGGCGCAAAAGAAAATCGCTCCGGCAGACAAACCACCGGAGCGACTTTCGAAAGTCGAATTACCTTAGCAAACCTTGGCGCGCAGGAACTTGCCGTCGCTCTGAACACGCACTTTTCCGCTGGCCAACAGATCAGCCACGGTCGCGACCGTTTCCTTCGTGTTCGTGGCGCAGGAACTGACAGCGAGGACGAGATCGCCAAGAGAAAGTTTCGGACGCGGTTTTAAGATCTGGCTGTTTTTCTTCATTGCTTTGTATCCCTTTGACAGCAGCTTCAATGCCTTTGTTCAATCAAAGTTCGCCCGTCGCGGCGCGGACGGTTCGATTAATTTTGCTTGTCGAAACGTCAGTTAGATTTCCGTTTGGAAAGCCAAACTGACACGATGTAAAGAGCTGCAAATGCAACAACTACCAGAAGCAGCCACTTCGATTGGCCGCGCACGAATTGGATCAGCGCGTCCGGATCCTTAAGTAAATCGGGCGCAACATGCTGAGCGCGAACCCCAAGATAAGCGAGAATTGAACAGGAGATCGCTGACCCGATGATCGTCCAAATGCTGAAAATCGCAAAATTCATCCGCACAATGCCGGCTGGGATGGAAATCAGATGCCGCACTCCGGGCAAAAGTCGCGCAAAAAAAACGCCCCCGGCTTCGTAACGGGCCAGCCAATGCTCCGCTTCCTCCAATTTCTTCGGCGGAAAGAGAATGAATCGGCCGAACCGCACGACTAACGGACGGCCGAGCCAAAGTGAGAGCCAGTACATCAACGCCGCGCCAAGATATGCACCGAGCGTGCTCGCGAGGATTACACCCGCCAGACTCAACCGGCCTTGCGCGGCCAGAAAAGCAGCAGGCGGCACCACCACTTCAGCCGGCAACGGTAACGGCGTGCTCCCCATCGCCATCAACACGATAATTCCGAGATAACCCCCGGTCAGGACCCATTGCGACCAAAATTGAAGCAAATGATGCATGCGAAGAATTTCGGATTTCCGATTTCCGGTTTCGGATTTAGCCTGAGCGGAAATTCGAGCGTGTGTAGTTCAATCTGAAATCGGCAATCTGCAATCTCAAATTATCATGTCGATCTACCGGCGCGTCTTTCGTTATTACCGCCCATTCCTTCCACAGACGACTGCGGGCTTGCTGCTCTCCCTAATCGGCATCGGTCTAAATCTACTCAAACCGTGGCCATTCAAAATTATCGTTGATGATTTTCTACGGCCGAATCCGACGCCGCCGGGCGATTGGCACACTTGGATTCCCCTACTCTGCCTTGCGCTTGTCGTAATCCAATTTCTCTGGGGCCTCGTTAATTGGATTACGAACTACATTTTTGTGAAGATTGGACTGCAGGCGCTGCTCAAACTCCGCACCGATCTGATCGGCACATTCGCGATCATGGTTCGGCTCGATTGGCAACTCACATTGCTTTCGTTAGGCATCGTGCCGCTCATCATCGTGGCGATTTATTTTTTCGCGCACCGCATTCGCCGCGAATCGACATTCATTCAAGAACAGGAAAGCGCCGTACTGGCGCAGGCGCAGGAAGGGCTCAGCTCCATACGCATGGTACACGCGTTTGGTCGCGAACAATTCGAAGTGATGCAATTTCATCAGCAAGCCCGGCAAAGTTTGCAGGCGAACCTGCGCCTCACGCTCACAAACGTGAACAGCGCGCTGGTAATCAGCACGCTGATGGTTTTCGGGACGGCGGCGATGTATTACGTCGGAACGCTGCACGTTCTCGCCGGCACGCTGACGCTCGGAACACTGCTCGTTTTCAGCGCTTACTTGCTGATGCTTTATCAACCGCTGGAATCGATCACTTATACCGCGTGGGCGATGGAAGGCGCAACCGCCGGCGCGAAACGTTGCTTCGAAGTGCTCGATAGAGAAGACGACGTGGTCGATTCGCCGAATGCAGTCGCAATCGAATCTGCCAAAGGCGCTATCGGATTTCACAACGTATCGTTCGGCTACGCGCAAGATCGACAAGTGCTGCACGCTGTCGACCTTCGGATCGAACCGAATCAAATGATCGCTATAGTCGGAGGCACTGGCGCCGGCAAAAGTACGCTGTTGAGTTTGGTCCCGCGCTTTTACGATCCGACGTCCGGCTCAGTCACGCTCGACGGCCGCGATGTTCGGGAGGTCAAAAAGAAATCTTTACGCGCGCAAATCGGCATCGTTCTTCAGGACACACTGCTCTTTTCGACGACGATTCGGGAAAACATTGCTTACGGCCGACCCGAGGCAACGGACGACGAAATCATTGACGCCGCCAAACGGGCGCAGGCCGACGAGTTCATCCAGCAACTGCCAAACGGTTACGGCAGCACTGTGGGCGAGCGCGGTGGACAATTGAGTGTTGGCCAGCGCCAACGCATCGGCATCGCGCGCGCATTTTTGAAAAACGCGCCGGTACTGCTTCTCGACGAACCGACTTCGGCACTCGATCCCGCGACTGAAGCGGCGATCATGGAAACGATCAAAGAGTTGATGCGCGGCCGGACGACTTTGATCGCCACGCATCGGCTCGCCACCATTCACGACGTCGATCGGATCGTCGTGATCGAACGCGGGCGCATTGTTGAACAAGGCCGCGGAACGGAATTGCTCGCGCTCGGCGGCGTTTACGCGAAACTGTTCGCCTCCGGAAAATTTCCAACGTGAGCAACGTCAAACAAGATCGACATGTGGAGGAAGATTGGTGGCCGCACCCGATCCCGCCAAACGTCGAATTCGGCGAAGGCTTCTACTGCGAGAGCGCGCAGATCTTTCGCAAACTCGTCAGCACGAAGCCGCACGCGGTTGTTATCGGCAAACATGTTTCCTGTTATGCCGGCTGCTCGTTCGCGATTGGCGAAGAAGGCCGCTGCACCATCGGCGATTTCACTTTGCTCAATGGCGCGCTCATCATGGCCGAGGAGAAGATCGACATCGGCTCACATTGCCTCATCTCCTGGAATGTCGGGATCGCCGATTCCGATTTTCATCCGCTCGAACCGGCGCAGCGAATTATCGATGCACAGGCGCTCGCGCCTTATTTCAAGGGTCGACCGCCGCGTCCGAGATTGAAAACCGCCCCGGTAAAAATCGGCACGAACGTTTGGATCGGAATGAACGCGGTGATTCTGAAAGGCGTAACCATTGGCGACAACTCCGTAGTTGCAGCTGGCGCGGTCGTGACGAAGTCGATCGCGCCAAATACGATAGTGGCCGGAAACCCCGCCGTCGTTGTTAAGACATTTTGAAACGCAAGCGCATCGTCGTGATGGGCTTCATGGGGTCGATGCCGATTGCCGGCGTGATCTGGCAGCACGTTCATTATGTCGTCGGACTGCAACGACTCGGGCATGACGTTTACTACATCGAAGATTCGGCGCGGCTTCCCTACAACCCGGAGACGTTTGAGGTAAACAACGAGTTCGATTACGCGGCGAAAGTTCTCAATCGCTTGGCAGGCGAATTCGACTTCAAGAATCGCTGGGCGTTCTGTGCGCGTTATTTAAGAAAGAATCCCACGGCCGGGCTGCCGTTAAAAAAAATCCGTCAGCTTTATCGCGACGCTGACGCCATCCTCAATATTTGCGGCACGCAGGAGTTCAACGACGATCTGCTCAAGAGCGATCGAATCATTTATGTCGAGAGCGATCCAGGCGTCGAACAAATCAAGATCGATAAAGGCGTAAGATCGACAATCGACTACTTGAGCCGGCATCACGCGCTTTTCACATTCGGCGAAAATGTCGGCACGAAAAAATTTCCGGTCCCTCCGCACGGATTGAAATGGCACGCGACCCGGCAACCGGTTGTGACCGATCTTTGGAAGACTAACCAAGCACCCAAACCGGCGGCTGTTCTCACTTCCATCGCGAATTGGTCCACCAGTGGATTGAAAGACATCACCTGGCGCGGCCGGAAATATCTCTGGAGCAAATCGCGCGAATTTTTGCGCTTCGTGGCCGCGCCGAGAAGATCCGGCGAAACTTTCGAACTAGCGACAAACATTCAGGACCGAAAGACGCGAGAGAAATTTGAGAGCAACGGTTGGCGTTTCACGTCGCCGCTGCAAATGAGCGTCGATTACTGGCTCTACCGCGATTACATCCAGCAATCGAAAGGCGAGTTCACCGTGGCGAAGGACCAGTACGTCCAGTTGAACACAGGCTGGTTCAGTGATCGGAGCGCGTGCTATCTCGCCGCCGGACGCCCCGTGATCATGCAGGAAACCGGGTTCACAGAAAATTATGGCGCCGATGCCGGCCTGCTGGCGTTCCGCTCGTTAGGCGAAATCGCCGAGGCGGTAAAAATGATCAAGGCTGACTATTCGAAACACTCAGGTGCGGCCCGACAAATCGCACGCGAAATTTTCGAGGCCGAGAAAGTTGTGAAATCGTTGCTCGACCGCGCCGGAATTTGAGCGGTTGCTTTTCAATTAGTTCGTTTCATCTTCCAGACTTTCCAGGATGAAGGGCGTTCCTATTTTTATTTCTGTTATCGTGCTCGCTGCATCGACGTTGTTCGGTCAGCAGAACGCTCCCGAGCCGCCCGCATCGCCGGGACAGCCACGACCGCCCGGAGTCGGGACAAAACCCGGGACGCCCGCGCAAAACGTGGTGGCCGTTCCGATACCAGTCCCGCCACCGCAACCGAATGGCCCAATTCAAAAAAGCTTGGTGCGCATCACCGCGACCGAAGTTGCGCCTGATTATCGAGCGCCGTGGAACGCAGGAATGCTCGGCCGCGGCATCGGCGCCGGTTTCGTCATTGAAGGCAATCGCATTATGACGAATGCCCACGTGGTCAGCAACAGTCGCTATCTCACGGTCGAACGCGACGACGACCCAAACAAATATCCGGCCAAAGTTCTGTTCGTCGCGCACGATTGCGACCTGGCGCTGATCACCGTCGATTCGCCGAACTTCTACAAGAACATGGTGCCGCTGAAGTTTGGCGGTATTCCCGAGCTCGAATCAACGGTTTCGGCTTACGGTTATCCAATTGGCGGTGAGCGAATGTCGGTAACTACCGGTATTGTTTCGCGGATCGATTTCCAGCTTTACACCCACTCGTCGATCGATCAGCACCTCGCGATTCAAATCAGTGCGCAAATTAATCCGGGCAACAGCGGTGGCCCGGTGATGCAAAAGACGAAAGTGGTCGGGGTCGCGTTTCAAGGTTACAGCGGCGACGTCGCGCAGGGTGTCGCTTACATGGTGCCTACTCCGGTAATCAATCGTTTTCTCAAGGACGTGAGCGACGGCCGTTACGACGGGTATGTCGATCTCGGAATCACTTACGGAAAATTACAAAATCCGGCCCAGCGAAAATTTCTTGGATTGAAAGACGACGGCCGCGGCGTGCTGGTCGAGACGGTAGTGGCAGCAGGGCCGTGCGCAAAAATTTTGCGGCCGGGCGACGTTTTGCTTGCAATCGATAATCATCCGATCGCGAGCGACGGAAACGTGGAGCTGGAAGGTGAACGGGTGGAGATGCCCGAGGTGGTGGAGCGAAAGTTCAAGCACGACAGCGTGAAGTTCGACATCTGGCGCGATAAGCAATCGACCAGCGGGAGCGTGCAGCTCGACACGGTGCCGCCGTATTTAATGCAAAGTCATAAGTACGATGTCCGACCGCGATATGTTGTTTACGGCGGGTTGCTTTTTCAACCGCTGACGCTTGATTTGCTCGAAGCGTATCAGCCGACCGATCTCCGGCTCCGGCATTTCTTCGATTTCTATGTGATCGACCAACTTTATCTCGAGCACCCGGATGTGATCGTGCTGACGAACATTTTGCCGGACCCGATCAACACCTATCTCGCGCCTTACCGCGGCGGGATCGTCGATCAAATCAACGGCAAGAAAATTCATACTTTGGAGGAACTGACCAAAGTGCTGGCCGAACCGGCCGAGCGATTCGTGATCGACATGATTGGCGACGGCCCGCCGCTGGTGCTCGATCCCAAACAAGTCGAAGCCGCGCGCGAACGAATCAGGATGCGTTACAACGTCGTCCGGGAACAAAATCTCCAGGAGCAGCCAACCGCAAAAACGCCTGATCTCCAGACAAAGACTTAGAAATGCGAACATTATTCATCAGTCTTGCTTTGGTTTTCTTTGTCGCCACTGGCGCGACAGCGAAAAAGGAGTCGGCTTCGCCGCCACCGAACAAGGACCTTAAGCAAAAGCTGCTCTCGCTGGTGCGCGTGAACGTGACCGGTCAGCCTTATGATTATTTTCGACCGTGGCAAAAGAAAGCGCCGCTGTCGAAACGCGCGCTCGGCGCAGTTTTATCAAAAGGACGCGTGCTCGTGACCGCGGACCTGGTTACGAACCAGAATTATGTCGAACTTGAGCGCGCAGAATCGGGCGAGAAAACGGCGGCCAACGTCGAGGTGATTGATTACGAAGCGAACCTCGCGTTACTCGAACCCAGTGAGAAAAATTTCCTCGATGGAATTGCGCCGCTCGACATCGCCGGCGATACCGTCGTCGGCGATCGTTTGGCGGCGTGGCAATTAGAACAAACCGGCGCGCTCGTCGCAACTGAAGGTTTGGTCACCACGATCCAGGTGACACACTACCCGGTCGATGTTGGGCAGTTTCTCACTTACCGCATCAGCATACCGATGCAGTATCGCGAAAACAGTTACACCATTCCGCTGGTCAAGAACAACAAGCTCGCCGGTTTGCTTTTGCGCTACGATCCGCGCTCGCAATTAATCGACGCCATCCCGGCGCCGATCATCACCCATTTTTTGAAGGAAGCCGAGAGCGAGCATTACCGCGGATTTCCGGCGGTCGGTTTTTCATTCTTTCCAACACGCGACCCGCAATTGCGAAAATACGCCGGCCAGACCGGCAAAGCGGGCGGCGTTTACGTGACCAGCGTCGAACCGAACATGTCCGCAATGAAAGCCGGGATGCAGGTCGGCGACATTATCATGTCCATCGGCAATCACGAGATCGACCAAAACGGCAATTATGTCGATCCACTTTATGGGAAGATCGACTTTACCAATTTGATCAGCGCGCACTCTTACGCGGGGGACGTGGTCGTGTTTCAAATTCAGCGTGAAGGAAAACCGATGGAGTTGAAAGTCACACTCGAGCACCGCGACGCGAAAGATTATGTCAGCCCGCCCTATGCGCTGGATGAAGCGCCGAAATATCTCGTGCTCGGCGGTTTGATTTTTCAGGAGTTATCCCGTCAGTATCTCAAGGAATGGGGACCGAACTGGCAGCGCGAAGCGCCGCAGCGCTTCGTTTATCTCGACCGGTTCCAATCGGAGCTTTTCCCCGGCGAACACCGCCGCGTCGTCATCCTGAGCCAGGTCCTTCCCGCTAACACCACCATCGGCTACGACGAGTTTGCTTATCTGACCGTTATCAAAGTGAACGGAAAAGAAATTAAATCGCTAAACGATTTGTCCGACGCGGTGAAACAACCGAGCGAAGGCGGGTTCATTAAGATCGATACCGAAGAAGATCCAAAGCAAATCGAGCTCGACGCCTCTCAAGTCGCCGCCGAAGCACCTTCCCTTCAGGAAAACTACGACATCCAATCTCTGCAGCGACTCGAGTGATTTTCCTCGCGTCTTCCTCTTCCGCTTAATCTTACTCTTCGTCGCGCTTCTTTCCCGAGCTATCGCCAGCCGGAAATAACATGGACGGTAAGTGTTTCAATCGGATCGCCTCGTTCTTGCTCCGGGAGTGGAATGCTGCGCTCACGAACGCCGTGCTCCTCGAGCAGATAGGTGACTCGTCCGCTCCAATTCGCGATATATGATTCCATGTCCCAGCCGTGAGTGGTTAGTGGCGCTGGTGCAAGCGGCTCAGGTTGCACGCCCGGAACACCGCCCACTCGCCCTACCAAAAATACGCTGTGGCCTGATCTGAGAGCGAACTCAATTCGAACGAGAAGTTCATGGATCGGATCAGTCTGCATCATTGCCTGTTTGACGAGGTCCCAGCGGAACAAGCTGTAGTCCGAGATATCCGGAGTTCCGTGCCAGGGGACGCCACCGCGATAATACCGCTGAAAGGTAATGCCGTAGGCAAACCGAGTTAGCACGATTATGTCATCCGGCTCGGCGTGTGCCGCAACCGCAGCCGCGGCCAAATCGCAATTGGTCAAACGGGTTGCTGTGTAATTGTAGGCTGGACGAAAAAACGCTGCCCCCAGCAAGACCGATGCGAGCAGCATTCCCCATCGTAGCATGGTGCATTTTCGAAAAGCCGCCGTGACCACGGCACCGGAGAGTGCGATAACCGCTATAAGTGGGAGGTAATATCGGTTCTGGACCGGAAACTTAATCCACGAGAGAAATCCACCGGTCGCAATCGCGGCGGCGGCAGATGCTACCGCCGCAAACAGAAAATGCTCACCCACGCTGTCTGCCGGTTCGGTTAGCCGTTTCCGCAACCACGAAACCACGATGAGCGCGAATGCGCCTGCCAAGAGTGCCAGGAACACGCCATAAACAAGTGGACTGTGAGCTGTCGAAACTGCGTAGAACCCATTCGTGAGATATCCAATAGAATGCGGGAGCGCTCGGATGCCGTTCCAGTCGTGCGCTTTGATGATCATGGGAACGTAGGGCGTCAGAGATAACGCTGCGATAAAGCCGATGCCCAGGATCCACGCCGCAGCACGCCATGCTCTTCTCCACGCTAAAACGACGATGCTACCGGCGCAGATTGCCCCCAGCAGGAACGCATTCAAGAAGACGGTCTGAACACTTAAGACGGCAGCGATTGCTGCCAGGACAATCGTTCGCGTCCGTTGTGGCTGAAAGGTCAATTGCCAGATGAAAGCAAAGGCCAAAACAATCCAGACCAAGGCCAGGCCGTGCGGCCGGAGCGGGTCAGCCCGCAGTGTGTATGGATTCAAGGCAAACATTGCCAAAGGCGAAAGTGGTGGCGACTTGTTGAACAGCCAGCATGAGAGCCAAAGCGCTGAGAGCAGTAGGATGCTGATCACTAGTCCCAGAACGCGGAGCCCAACGTCCGTTGCCCCAAAACCGAGCGCGCACCAGCCCCGCAAAACGAGATAGTGGACAACGGGTTGATTTTCGAAAGCGAGCAGATCCCAACCCTTTTTCAGCGTCGGCATTGTTGCGACATCGAAGCTGCAAACTTCGTCGCGCCACAGTGGACCTGCGTACTGACAGAATCGAATATGCAAAAGGAGAACAAGCAGGTGAGCAACCGGCGACCGCGAATTCGCATGATCGAAGGAAACTTCGATTTCTAAAGGAATTCATGCCGATCAAGTATTCGGTGTAACGAGCCGAAGCGCTACACTAACAGAACCGGCTGTCCTGTGTCCTCAGTTCTCTGTCCCCAACGGTGTCAGCCGAACCTTCGGCCAAGGCGAGTGGGCTATTCCTTCGGCTGCACGAAGTTCATGTCCTGAACAAACAGGAATTTTCCCTGTGCCGGGAAAATCGCGATCGCCTTGTTATCGGAGCGGCGCCATGATCTGTCGCCTCCGCTCCCCGGCGCTGGCTCCCAATTTGTTCCTTCCGCCGCGCTCAGGGCGAGTATCTGGAGGACCGCAACGTCTGTTAGCGCGGACGTGTCGGGCTTTGCAAAACCTTCGCGGAGACTGATTCCATTTACGAAATCGACCAGGATCATGAACCCATCCGACATGTAGCCCACTTCATGAACGTTCCCGTGGTCGCCCAGGACCTTGCCGGCTTTGCCATATCGCGCCTCAATCTGCTTCTCGTCTTCGCCAATGCGACCGAATGCCGCAGTCGTTACACCGATTGCGGCCAAAACTGTTAAGCTGATCGTCTTCATCTGCATTGAACAAACTTCTTTTACAGCGCTTCTTTTGCAAATGGGAGCTTGCCCAGTTCGTTAGAAATTTCCGATTTCGTCCCTGAACGTGCGCTTACCTTTGAACGCATTCCGAAGCGCCATCCGAAGGGTGTCTACTGCATCATTCTTCAAAACGTAACCCATCGCGCCGGCAGCGGCCGCCCGTTGCGCATATTCGGGCTCATCATGCGCAGAAAGAATCAAAACGACGATCGCCGGAAACTCCGCCACTAGTTTTTCGGTCAGCGCGATGCCATCCTCGCCGCCGGGCAGTCCAACATCGACGATCACCGCATCCGGTCGCAACTCGCGCACCATTTCCATGCCTTCGGCAGCGTCGCCGGCCTCTTCACAAACCACAAACTCATCGCCCGCATTGAGCAACCGCTCGAGGCCCTGACGCTGGCTTAAATTCCAATGGTTGTGTCGCTCGAATTTGGGTGGTGATTAAGGTAGCAAGGCACATTAAGCGAAAAAGCTTAACGTTACTGCGTGTCATTCGTGATCTTCGTGGTTAGTCACTGGCCGCGGTTTGGCGAGAAACTTATCGACTTCGGTGTTGTAGGTTTCGAACGGATCGCCCATGACGAGAAAGTCGCGGCTGTCGTGCGCGATGGAGTCCCAGTTGATGACGTAAGGTTGATGTCGATCTTGAAAATAGGCGACGGCGCGAGCGCGGCCTGATGCGCGCGTGTTGGTGGGCGGAACACGAATCGCGGTTGCCGGTTGAAAACTGTTGTTCCATTCGGCCACGCGTTTGCCCGGGGTGACGCTGAAGAATAATCCGCGCGTCGGATCGATGTTGTGATATTCGAGATCCAAACTTTGCAGCCAGGGATCGTCCCAACCGATTTTTTCCGACGCCATGAAAGTCTCGAGCAACCATTTCTTCGTGATCCAATCGACGCCGCCGATCAGCGCCTCGGGATTTTGTTCGATTGATTCGAGAACAAAACTCCAGGTCTCGAGCAGCCAATCGGTCTCCGGATCCTTCCCTCGCAAGTGTCGTTGGGCGAGATCGTGGAACTGCCATTGCACATCGAGCGCGCCGATGGTTTTGCCGTTCTCAAGATCGACAATCCATTTCCGCGTCGGATCGCGCGAGATGTCGCGCGTGCTGCGGACGGCGTCGTTGAGCACAAGGTTTCTCGGCAACTGGCGTTGCTCGAGGAGCGAGAGCACGACCGCGGTGGTGCCGATCTTCAAGGCGTTGGCGAACGGACTCATGTTGGAATCGCCGATGAGCAAGTGGAGCCGGCGGTATTTGCGATAATCAGCCAATGGCTCGTCGCGCGCGTTGATGATGGCGCGATTGAACTGCACCCACTGGTAAATGTCGTTGACGATGTGGTCGGCGCGCTGGCTCAACTGAAATGCGACCGGCGTTTCCGCTTGCGGCGGTTCGAAATCGAACGCGAGCGGGTTGGCCTGCCCCACTCTGCCGGCGCCGGTGAAAATCTGGCGGGTCGCGAGAAATGTGAGCAACGTGCCGAGCACCGACGGGGTGAATTGCGCCTCGCGTTTCATTAAATAATTTTCGTGGCAACCGAACGTCGCGCCGGTGTGATGATCGACATTGTTCTTGATGAAGGTGACGCGGTCGCCCGCTTCGAGCGCGACGAGTGAGCTGCGCAACAGTTCGTCACCCGCCATTTCGTAAGTCACGAGATCGTGGAGATGCAAACATTCGGGCGAGGCGTACTCAATGTGGCCCATGTCGAGATAAAGCCGGCCGCCGTTCAAAAGAAAGCCGCCGTTGCCAGGCGGTTCTTCGTAATCGCGATAGTGAAGATCGATCGTCCCGGCGCGCGCCTTGTTAAAGAGATAATTCTTTACTTTGGCCGGCCACACCTCGGAGTTACAGCGCAACTCTTCGCTGCTCATCAGGCAGCCATATTCGGTTTCGACTCCAACGATGCGATCCATCGCCTAACGAGCATCCGACAGACTGCCAAGATCGACAACCTCGAATTGGAGGAACACGCGCTGTTGTGCTCCATCAGCGAAAAAAATGGAGGCGTTCGAGCGGCTGCGGTTTCGAGCGATCGGGCGCTTACTTGCGTCATCATGCGCCTGTCGCCAAATCGGATCATTCGATCTTCGTGTTCGACCTGAATGACGATGAGAGAATCGCGCACTCTACTGGCCAACCGTGGAACCGACGCGAGAGATCTGCGTGAGCGGCTCTTAGACATCACCGAGCGCAGGCTTGAAAGTCGCGTCAAAAAAGCACAAACTCGCCGCCGAATGAGAGAGTTAGGCTTGCGCAGCCCGGCGTCGAAAGTCGGCGGCATTGTTTATTTTGGGCGACTGATCGATAAAATTCGACAGCACGTGAAAGGACAATTGCCTTCCGATTATCAGGCGAATCTCGGACGCGGCTTTGATTCCGCCTGCACCACATTTTTGCGCATCGATTACAATCGACTTGTCGAACGCGTCAAGCAGGGCGGCACCGACGAAGAAATTTTGCAATGGTGTTTCGGCATGGGGCATCGCCCGGCAGACGATGAGGTCTACGTCTGGAATGAATTTATGCGGAAGCGCGGGTGGAACGATGAGCTTTCCGAAATCCTCAAGCGCCGGAAGAAAGAAGCCGGGATGGCCGGGCGGTCGGAGATCCAGACGATGTTCACCTTTATCGACGCCGACGAAGGCCGCTCGTTGGTGGGGAACCAAAAACTCCAGCCGGCGCCGGATTAAAGCTGCATTCGCTGTCGCGACCGCGTCTCGCCTGCATTTTAAATCGTTGACATGCAGCGGAGACGGCTACCTCCACAGAACAACCGTCACGCTGGTTCGGAGTCAGGGCGTCGGTGCCGGCACCGGGATCACAATCTTATTTGGGGGCGGGGGCGGTCGCATCCGGTAATCGATAAATTTCCAGACTGCGATGACGACCAGAATTACCGCGATCGTCGCAAGCCAAACCCGAAGACTGCCGTGACTTCGACTCGTCACTTGTCACCAGTCACTCGCCACTGTGTCTATTCAGAAAGCGTGTCGATTCGCTCGGCCAATGCAAAATCGAGCTCGGTCACGCCGCCCTTGCTGTGCGTTGAAAGCACGAGCCGCACTTTGTTAAAGCGAATGTCGATGTCGGGATGATGCTCTTCCTCCTCGGCCACTTCCGCGACCGTGTTCACAAAATCGATGGCATCAACAAAATCGTCGAACTCAAAAGTGCGTTCGATGTGTTTCTTCTCCAATTCCCATTCCGGGATCTTTTTCATGCGCTCTTTAAGCTCGGGCGCTTTCATCAAATCGGCCATAACGGGACAACGAGTAACACCCGAAAATCGTTTTGCAACGCCAAAACGAGCGGTTCAAAGGCCGAGAATTTTCCGGAGATTTTTCGCCGAATCGAAGACTTCGACCGCAGATGCTCGCGCCTCGCGCGAGCGGCGTGGCCAGTTCGCCAGCAGATCTTCGATCGCAGCCACGGCTTCGTCCAATTTGCCAACAAAATGAAAGCCGCTCGCAGGCGGCAAATATTTTGCCGCAGCCGTGTCCTCCGTCACAACTGGTCGACCCATGGCGAGAAACGCCGCCGCGCGATCGCTCAACCAACCGGTTTTCCAGCTCACATCGACGCCCTTGATCGCGGTGAACTCGCCGATCGCGCTCGCCAAATAGCTTCTGTATTTTTTCGGCGTTCGCGCAACGCGGTGTGGATCAACAATATGCCAGCCGCGTTTTCGCAATCGTTCACGCTCGGGGTCGTCCGGATTCATGTGCATCGCGAGTTCGAATTTCGCTTCGACTA
>WNFS01000276.1_pt1 | contig 46373 bp, 53 predicted proteins | sample 5400141 | NCBI WGS metagenome assembly WNFS01 (sample SAMN13153358, study PRJNA577476) | soil metagenome | isolation source: 60 cm saprolite under Madrone tree | place: USA:California | collected 2016-06-14
CCGGCTTGCCGGTCGCCGGATCGATGGGGGTCAGGCTCCCGTCGGTGCGTCCCTCCGCGTTGTTGGTCACCCAGAGCGTCTTGAGGTCGTACGAGGGCACGATGTGCTGCGGGTTGATTCCCACCCGAAACCGGTCGACGACCTTGAGCGTCGCCGGATCGATCACGTAAACGTCGTTGGATTTGAGATTCGGGACATAGACGCGTGGTAGCGCCTGGGCGACGGCGGGGCTCAGCTTGTCGGGCCGGGTCTCGCTGTACAGGTTGGCGGCATCCACCACTGGAGGCATACCCGGAACGGTCTCGACGGCACGCGTGGCTTGCTGACCCGCGACGGGCCACACCGGGAGACCCGACGCCACTATCAACCCGAGCACGAGACCCGCACGCATGACGCCGCGCTCTCGAGCGCGATTCGGTACCTGCACGGACGCCTCCTCTATGCCACGACGCTGCTTCAGCGACGTACGATGGACTTCCTGATGGCGTCGACGGTCCGGCTCACGATCAGCTCCACGCCCAGCTGGCCCAGCTCGGCGCCGGCCCGGCTGGGATCCCCCGACACGCCGCTCGCCTCCCGCGACCCGGAACCCGGCTGCAGGCGACCGGAGCGCACCACCCGCGGATCGACGGCCAGCATCAGCGACGTGTCGGCGAGCCCGGCATGGCCGCCCAGCTCCTCCTCGCGGTAGCCGCGCGTCCGGAGAAGACGCGGAAAGTCCACGTCGGCCGCCCGATAGTAGTCCTCGACCGCGTGGACCCGCACGGCCGTCGCGGCCCATTCGCGATTCAGCCGGTCGGCGACGGTCTTCTGGGCCGCCTGGGTCCCTCCATGGTCACCCAGGAACACGATGTCCCGGAACCCGTGAAGCCGGAAGCTCCGCGCGGCGTACTCGAGGACCGTCTGGAAGGTCTCGTCGGGGACGGTCACCGTGCCCGGGAACCGCATGTGTCCCGTGGCGGGACTGAGCCGCCCCTCCGGCACGTACGCGATGACCGGGGCCACCAGCGTGTGGCCGAGGCCGCGCGCGATCTTTTCGGAGAGGACCTTGACCCGCACGTTGTGCTTGCCGAGCGTCATGTGCGGGCCGTTCTGCTCGGTTCCGCCCACCGGAACGATGATCGTCGTGGTCTTCAGGCCGATCAGCTCACGCAGCTCCGTCCAGGTCAATTCCTCGAGGAGCACGGTGTCGGGCGCCTGAGCGAACGCTCGACCCGCGCAGATCAGGAGCAGGCACACTGACGCGACGCAGCCTTTCATGTCGCTCGGGAGTCTAGGTTCGCCCTCCCGGCAAGTCAAGCAGCGCGGGGTCCGCTCCGCTACGCTCGGCCTCCAAAGGAGACACGCATGCGCCTCGGCATCTCCGCGAGCGGGTAGATGACGGCCAACCGGCTGTCGATCGAGACGTGGAGCGCGCTCTGGCGGAGGCTCGGGGCGCGCTCCGACCCTCGTCTCCCGCACCAGGAGATCACGCGCGCGTACTCGGAGCCCCACCGCCACTACCACACGCTCGAGCACATCGCCCACGCCCTGACGCTCTTCGACGGCGCGCGGGCCTCCGTGCGGGATGCCAGCGCGGCGGAGCTCGCCCTGTGGCTCCACGACGTCGTCTACGATCCGCGCGCGAAGGACAACGAGGCGCGGAGCGCGGCGTATGCGGCGCGCATCCTCCACGCGGGCGGCCTCCCGTCCCACGTGGCCGAGCGCGTCACGGCCCTCATCATGGTCACTCGCCACCTCGCGCCGCCCGATGATCCCGACGCGCAGTACGTCGTGGACGCGGATCTCGCCATCCTGGGCGGAGCGCCCGCGGAGTTCGACCGCTACGCGCGCCAGGTCCGCCAGGAGTACGCCTTTCGCAGTGAGACCGAGTGGCGGGAGGGCCGGAGCCGGGTTCTTCGCGCCTTCCTCGACCGCCCGCGGATCTACCTCACGCGCGAGTTCCTCCGCTTCGAAGGTCCCGCACGCGCCAACCTCGAGCGGTCACTCCGCCACCTCGCCGCTCCTTGACTGGACGCGGCCCGGCTGGTAGCGTGCCGGGGTGACGACCTTCAGCGCCCCCCTCCTCGAGCGGACCTATTCGACGGCCGATGTCGTGGAGCAGCGCGCCCGCGTTCGGGCCAAGGTGGCGCCCAAGCGAGGCGAGCACGGACTCGACATCGGCTGCGGCCCCGGCCTCCTCACGTGCGAGCTGGCTCGCGAGGTGGGCCCTTCGGGCCGCATGGTGGGCATCGACACCAGCTCCGACATGGTCGTGATGTCCGCCGAGCGCGCGCGCCGGTCGGCGCTGGCCGGGCGCACGGAGTTCGCCGTGGGCGATGCGGTGGAGCTTCATTTCCCGGGCCAGAATTTCGACTTCGCCACCGCGGTCCAGGTCTACGAGTTCGTCGCCGATCTGCCGCAGGCCCTCAGCGAGGCATACCGCGTGCTGAAGCCCGGCGGGCTGCTCGTCGTCATGGACAGCGACTGGGACTCCTGCGTCTGGCAGGCGGATGACGTCGACCGGCACGCGCGCGTGATGCGAGCGTGGGAAGCGCACTTCGTCCACCCGCACCTGCCCGCGCTGCTGCCGCGGCTCCTGGGCCACGCGGGCTTCGCGGTCAAGAGCCTCTCCGTGGTCCCGATCGTCAACCTCCATCCGGACGACACCACCTACAGCGGCAGCCTGATCGACGTGATCGCGCGATTCGTGAGCGGCAAGACGGCTATCCCCGAGGACGTGGCGCAGGCCTGGGCGGAAGACGTGCGCGGTCAGGATCTCCATGGGCGCTACTTCTTCAGCCTGTCGCGCTTCCTCTTCCTGGCCGAGCGGCCGATAACAGGCTAGCCCATGCGCATCGAAGTGGAGCTGGTCCAGGAGGAGGGTGGTCTCTTCCGTGCCACCGCCGTCGCCTACCCCAGCGTCACCGTCACCGGGCGCACCGAGAAGGAAGCGCTCGGACTCCTCGTCGACGCGCTCGACAAGTATCTGAAGGAGGAGGCCCGGAAGGCCCCTTCCGACGCATGACCCTACCGGCGCGGGCGCTTTCCGACCTCCGCGTGGTGGACTGCTCGCGCCTCATCGCCGGCGGCGTGCTGGCCACCATGCTGGCCGACCTCGGCGCCGATGTCGTCAAGGTCGAGAACCCCAGGGGCGGTGACCCCATTCGCACCTGGTCGAAGTCGCTCGGCGAGCTCTGGTGGAAGGTCTATGGGCGCGGCAAGCGCTCGATCACCCTCAACCTGACGAAGCCTGAAGGCCAGGCCCTGCTCAAGCGTCTCGCCGAGACCGCGGACGTCCTGATCGAAAATTACGTCCCCGGCACGTTCGAGAAGTGGGGACTCGGCTGGGACGCGCTCTCGCAGGTCAACCCGCGCCTGGTCATGGTGCGCGTCTCGGGTTGGGGTCAGGACGGGCCGTATCGCGACCGCCCGGGCTTCGGCACCATGGTCGAGGCCATGTCGGGCTTCGCCGCCACCACCGGTCCCGCCGACTCACCGACCCTGCCGTCCTTTCCCATGGCCGACATGGTGGCCGCTCAGGCGGGCGCCGTCGCCGTGCTCGCGGCGCTCCATCACCGCGATCGCGTCTCGGGCAGAGGGCAGATGATCGACCTGCCGCTCTACGAGCCGCTGCTGGCCATCCTCGGCCCCAACGCGCTCGAGTATCGGGCGCACGGGATCGTCCGCGAGCGCATCGGAAACCGTTCCCACAACGCGAGCCCCCGCGGGACGTACAAGACCCGTGACGGCAAGTGGGTGGCCCTCTCCGCCTCGACGCCCGCCTCGGCGGACGCCATGTTCACCGCGCTCGGCATCGGCCGCCTTCTCGCCGACCCGCGCTTCGCCACGAATGACGCGCGCATCGCCAACGGCGAAGCGGTGGACCAGGCGATCGCCCTCGCCATCGGGACACGCTCGCGCGAAGAGATCGTCGGTCTCTTCGAGACCGAGGGGCTGACCGCGGCGCCCGTCTACGACATCGCCGACATCATGGAAGACCCGCACTTCAAGGCGCGGCGCACCTTCGTCGAGGTGCCGGATCCGGAGCTGGGCACCGTGACCATGGCCGCGCCCACGCCCAGACTGTCTGAGACTCCAGGGAGCATAGGCTGGGCCGGCCCGGCGCTGGGCGCCCACAACCGCGACATCTACACGGGCGAGCTGGGCCTATCCGACGCCGAGCTGCAGAGGCTCAAGTTCGACGAGATCATCTGAGATAGCGTGCCGTTCGCTTCGCCGCACAGGAGGAAGGGGAACATGGGTCGACGGGCGATCCTCGCCATCGCGTGCAGCGCGCTGCTCGTGGCCAGCGGGTGCAGCTCGCTGACGGTGGACGTCGACCGGGACAGCACGATTGCCATCCCGCCCGGATCCACCTGGGCATGGGGGCCGGAGCCGACTCCGAAGCGGCCCGATGAGCTCGATCCGCGCGTGAACAACAGCATCATTCACGGGCGCATACAGCGGGCGATAGGGGCGGTGCTGGAGCAGAAGGGATTTCGACGGGCCGATCCCTCCACCGCCGACTTCCTCGTCGCGTATCGCGTCGGAGTCAAAGATGCCCGGCAGGTGGTGACGCAGGCGGTGCCCACCGGGCCCCCCTACTGGGGAGGGTGGGGCTGGGGTTATTACGGCCCGCCGCCGCTGGTGACCTCCCAGGAGATCAGCTACACTGAGGGCGCTCTGGTCATCGACACCGTGCAGCGCTCGACGGGGAAGCTTGCCTTCCGGGCGATTGGCCGTGACACCGATGTCACGCAGGCCGACATGTCCGATGAGGGGATTCAGAAGATCGTCACGAAGATGCTCAGCGGGCTGCCGTAGTCGCTACGCGGGCCTACTGGGGCTCTCCGCCTGCGGCTCGGGGGACTGCGCCGCCGCGGGACCCGTGAGCAGGACGAGGAGGGTGCCGAGAAGCAGCCTCACGGTCGGCGGCATGAGGGAGGGATGATAGCATGTGGGCCGTGCTGCCGAAGCTCGAGCCCAATCCGTTTCTCGACGCGACCGCGGGCGGGATGCTGGCCGACCTCGCCCTGCGCTTCGCGGTGCGCGAGGCCATCGTCGCCGCTGACCGGCGAATCACCTACGCCGACTTCGCGCGCGAAGCCGAACGCATGGCCCGCGGGCTCCTGGCGGCGGGCGTGGGCAAGAACGACAAGGTCGCGCTCTGGCTGCCCAACCGTCCGGCCTGGCTGTTCGTCCAGTACGCCTGCGCCATGATCGGCGCCGTCCTCGTCGCGCTCAACACCCGGTACAAGGCGCACGAGCTCGCCTACATCCTCGCCCAGTCGGACGCGACGACGCTGATCCTGGCTGATCACCTGGGGCCCGTCGATTTCCTCGAGACGCTGGGCGAGGTGCTGCCGGACCTGCGCGATGGCGAGCCGGGCGAGCTGGACCTGGCGGGCTTCCATCTCCTGAAGCGCGTCATCGTGGACGCGGAGGATCCCTACCCGGGCTGCCTGCGGTTGCGCGACGTCCTCGACGCGGGCGGCGAGCCCGAGTGGCAGGCCGCGCTCGAGCGGGCCCGCGTGAAGGTGACGGCGGACGACCCGTGGACCATCCTCTACACCTCGGGCACGACCTCCTTCCCCAAGGGCGCGCTGATCAGCCACCGGAACGCGGTGCCGCACGGCTGGTTCGCCGGCGAGGCGCTTCGCGTCACCGAAGCCGACCGCGTGCTCCACGCGCTGCCGATGACCGGCACCTGGGGCGGACTCTGCATCCCGCTGTCGACCTTTTCCCACGGCGCCTCCCTCGTGCTGATGGAGACCTTCGACGCGGGCGCTGCCCTTCATGTGATCGAGCGCGAGGGCATCACGATCTGGAATGCGGTGGACGCCATGGCCATCGCCGTGCTCGATCACGCGGATCTGACCCGTCGCCGGCGCTCGACGCTCCGCACCGGCGGCTTCGGCATGACGGGCGGCGGGCGCGACGGGCTCTTCGGAGACGTGGTGCGGACGCTCGGCGTGCCGCAGGCCTATCAGCCCTACGGCATGACGGAGCTGAATGCGCTGTGCATGCTCCACGACCTCGACGAGAGCGAGGAGTCGCGCGCGCTGCCCGGCGTCTGGGCCGCCGACGGCGTCGACGTGCGGGTGGTGGACCCGGAGACATGCCTGGACATGCCCGTGGGACGCGAGGGCGAGCTCTGGTTCCGCGGACGGCTCGTCACGGGCGGCTACTACAAGAAACCCGAGGAGACGGCTAAGGCCTTCACTGCCGACGGCTGGTTCAAGACGGGTGACCTCGCCGTGCGCGACGCGGAGGGCCGCACGATCTTCAAGGGGCGCCTGCGCGAGGTTCTCCGCATCAGCCACTTCATGGTGGCGCCGGCTGAGATCGAGGCCTTCATCATGACGCATCCGAAAGTGTCCCAGGCCTTCGTGATCGGCGTGCCCGACCCCAAAATGAACGAAGCCGCGGCCGCCTACGTCATTCCGAAGTCCGGCGAGCAGCTCACCGAAGCCGACATCATCGCCCACTGCAAGGGCAAGATCGCCTCCTACAAGATTCCCCGCCACGTCCGCATCGTCGATGACGTGCCGCGCACCCCCGGTCCCCACGGCGACAAAGTCCAGAAGACAAAACTCCGAGATCAATTCCTTGCCGAGCACACGTCCCAGTAGCTCGCGGGAAGGCGGGAGCGTGATCCAGCTGTGCCGGGCGGGTTGAAGCGCCCTTGCGCGTCGCGTATGCTTCGAGGGCGGCGCGACCCGGCGCGGAACAAGGAGACCCATCGTGAAGCTCGACATCGGCATGCTGACCCACGACCTCAAGACACTGCCCGACTACGCCCGCAAGGTCGAGGCCATGGGCTATGACTGCCTGTGGTCGGCCGAGACCCAGCACGATCCTTTCCTGCCGCTGGCCGTCGCCGCCACCGTCACGTCGAAGATCAAGCTCGGCACCAATATCGCGACGGTCTTCTCGCGCAGCCCGATGATCACGGCCATGATCGCCTGGGATATCCAGAAAGCCTCGGGCGGCCGCTTCATGCTCGGACTGGGCAGTCAGGTCAAGGCGCACAACGAGCGCCGCTTCTCGGTCAAGTTCGAATCGCCCGGACCCAAGATGGCCGAAGCGGTGCGCGCCATCCGCGCCATCTGGGATTGCTGGCAGCACGGCACCACGCTCAACTTCAAAGGCCAGTTCTACACCTTCGACGTCATGACACCCTTCTTCAATCCGGGCCCCATCGAGCATCCGAAGATCCCGATCATGATCGCCGCCGTGAATGCCTACATGTGCGGCGTGGCCGGCGAGTTCTGCGACGGGATGCACGTGCATCCCTTCAACAGCCCGAAGTATCTCCGGGAGGTCGTGCACCCGACGGTCGAAGCCGGGCTCAAGAAGTCGGGGCGCGGGAGAAAGGACTTCACCTACGCGACCGCCAGCTTCGTCGTCGTGGGTGAGACCGAGAAGGAGCGGCGGGAGCAGGAGCTCACCGTCAAGCAGCAGATCGCCTTCTACGCCTCGACGCGCACCTATCAGCCGGTGCTCGATGTCCACGGCTGGGGAGGGCTGACGGCGCAGCTCCACCGGAAGAGCGTGGAAGGGGACTGGCAGGGCATGGCCGGGCTCATCACCGACGAGATGCTGGACACCTACGCGGTGACCTCCCCCTACGACAAGCTCCACGACAAGATCGTGGAGCGCTACCAGGGGCTCCTCGACCGCACGTCCCTCTACCAGCCCTACCAGCCCAATGTCGGCGACCCCCGCCTGCCCTCGCTGGTGAAGGCGTTCAACGGATAATTGACCACCCCTCACCCTACCCTCTCCCCTGAGGGGAGAGGGAGTCCAAAGAGTCCCCTCGCCCCCGGAGGGGGGCAGGGCCGCGGTTCGAGCCGAGACGCTCGCCTCGAGCGGGGAGGCGAGGGCTGAGATAATGAGGGGGAGATGGATCCAAGGAGAAGCAGATGACGAGCAAGGTGCAGGTCGAGATCAAGGCGCCCGTGGCCACCATCACGCTCAACAAGCCCGAGCGGCTGAACGCCCTCGACACCGAGGTCTGGGAAGGCATCCGCGAGGCGGCCGGAGCCGTGGACGCCGCGCCGGGTGTGCGCGCGGTGATTCTGCAAGGCGCCGGCGGGGCGTTCTGCGCGGGGCTCGACGTCAAGGTGGGCTCGACGCTCGGTGCCGTCTACGAGGCGCCGCCTGCCGTCGCCATGACGCAGATCCGCGAGCACCTCTCGCACCTGCAGGAGTGCTTCACGCGCCTCGCGGGGGTCCGTGTGCCCGTGATCGCCGCCATCCAGCGCGTGTGCATCGGCGCCGGCATGGAGCTCGCCCTGTGCTGCGATATCCGCATCGCCGCCGAGGGAACGGTCTTCGCCATCCCCGAGGTCCAGCTCGGCATCATCCCCGACATGGGCGGCACCCAGCGGCTCCCGCGCGCCATCGGCGTCGGCATGGCCAAGGAGCTGATTTACACGGCGCGGCGCTTCGACGCGGCCGAGGCGCTCAGGATCGGCTTCGTGAACCACGTCTACCCGGCGGGCGAGCTCCAGACCCGCGCCGCCGAATTGGCGGCCGAAATCGCGGCCAACGGCCCCCTCGCCGTCCAGGCGGCGAAGCATGCCATCGACGGCACGTACTGGCGCGATCTGCCGGCCTGGCTCCTCTGGGAAGCCGAGCAGGCAGTCGGTCCCCTGCTGTCCCAGGATCGCAAAGCCGGCATGCGGGGCGCCGCTGAGCGCAAGCGCGCCGACTTCCAAGGCACCTGAGAACCCGGAGGCACCATGGCAGATCTCTACGACCTGGGTGACAAGCCGCCGCTCGGCGAGGTGCCGGCGCGCATGCACGCCTACCTGGTGAGGCAGAACCGCTTCGGCCAGCCGCGCGAGGCGTGGAAGCGCGAGATCATCCCCACGCCCACGATAGGCGCCGACGAGGTGCTGATCTACGTGATGGCCTCGGGCATCAACTTCAACAACGTCTGGGCCGCGCTCGGCCAGCCACTCGACGTGATCGCCGAGCGGCAGAAGCTGGGCGAGCCCGAGGACTTCCATGCGGGCGGCAGCGACTGCTCGGGCATCGTGTGGGCCGCCGGCAGGGACGTGAAGAACGTGAAGGTGGGTGACGAGGTCATCGTCCACAGCGGCTGGTGGCGGCCCGACGATCCGTGGGTGCTGTCGGGCAAGGACCCGATGCTCGCCGAGAGCACGCGCATCTGGGGCTATCAGACCAACTACGGCAGCTACTGTCAGTTCGCCCGCGCCCAGGCACACCAGTGCATCGCCAAGCCGAAGCGCCTGACCTGGGAGGCCGCCGGCTGCTTTCTTCTCTGCGCGTCGACCGCGTACCGGATGCTGATGGGCTGGGCGCCGCACACGGTAGAGCGCGGCGATGTGGTGCTCGTCTGGGGCGCGACGGGAGGGCTCGGGAGCATGGCGCTCGAGATCACGCGGGCCCAGGGCGGACGCTCGGTCGCCGTCGTCTCCGACGAGGCCAAGCGTAAGTTCTGCGTGGAGCACGGCGCCGCCGGCGTCATCAACCGCACGCAGTTCGACCACTGGGGACCCATGCCCGACACCAAGGACGCCAAGGCCTATGGCAACTGGGCCAAGGGCGCCCGCGCCTTCGGCAAGGCCATCTGGGACGCGCTCGGCGAGAAGACGAGCCCACGCATCGTCTTCGAGCATCCGGGCGAGGCGACGCTGCCCACGTCGGAATTCGTCTGCGCCACCGGCGGCATGATCGTCATCTGCGCCGGCACCACCGGCTACAACGTCACCCTGGACTTGCGCTACCACTGGATGCGACAGAAGCGCTTCCAGGGCAGCCATCTTTCCAACGACGAGCAGGCCGCGGCCGTCACCAAGCTCGTCGCCGAGGGCAAGGTGGACCCCTGTCTCTCGCAGACGTACGTCTTCGACGATATCCCCGAGTGTCACCAGCTGATGCTGGAGAACAAGCATCCCTACGGCAACATGGGCGTGCTGGTGAATGCGACGAAGCCCGGACTCGGCGCCTCCTAGGAGGGGGCTCCATGCCTGCCGACACCGCGACGGCGAATTTCAACAACGTGGCGCGCTACGAGGCGCTGATGGACGTCGCGCGCAACCGGATGACCAACCGTGCCTTCGCGCCGTGGGAGGTTCCTCGCGAGCATTTCGAGATGATCCTCGAGGCTGCTCGCCACGCGCCATCGGGGGCCAACGCCCAGCCCTGGCATTACATCGTGGTCACCGACGCGGAGGTCAAGCAGACGATCGGGCAGTGCTTCGTGGACGAGCAGCAGCACCGCGCCAGGCTCCGGATGGGCTTTCCCACCCCGAACTACCACGGCGTCAAGACGGCGCCCGGCCTGATCGTCATCGTGGCCGACTTCCGCTTCATCAAGGCCTTCCCGGTGCTCAACGACGGCTCGGAGCTGGACCGTCTCTACAAACAGAACGCCGAGCGGATCCTGCTTCAGTCGGTGGCGGCCTCGACCATGTCCGCGCACCTGGCCGCCGCGGCTCTGGGTTATGCCGTCTGGTGGATCACGGCCATCGGGCAGGAGGACATCCAGAGCCGGGTCAAGCCGCTGCTGCGCGTGCCCGACGAGCTCGCCGTCATCGACGTCATGTGCTTCGGGCCGCCGCTCAAGCCCTCCTACAAGCGCTGGAAGAAGCGGCTGGACCAGATCATGAGCTGGGACCGCTTCAACCCCGACAACTCCATGACCGACGCGCAGATCGACGAGTGGGTCAAGACCACCCGCCACAAGGTCATGTACAAGGACGAGTCGAAGATCGACTGAGGCCGGGCTCTCCTCGTGCGCAGTGTGGCGAAGTTCGTTGGCCCGGCACTAGTACCAGCGCGGATCGCCCGGCAGGACCGCGAGAGGCTTGCCGTCCACCTGGAGCACGCGCGGCCTGATGGTCTGCACCTCTCGCCTGCCCAGGGATTCCACCACGACGGAGGCGGGGGCGCCTCCCCCGGCCACCAGCTCCAGGTTCTTGATGGTCGGGAAGCGCAGGCTGATTTCCTTTCGCTTCAATGCCGACATCGCTTCGGCCGGGGTCAGCCATTTGAGGTCCACGATCTCGTGACCGTCCACCACTGGCTCCTGCCCGGGCGGCATGACGGCGGCGAAGAAGCGCGTGTCGAAGCGGAGCGGCTGCTCTTCCGGTGTGATCCAGTGGGCGAAGTATGCGAGCCGGTCGGTGGCGAGCGTGAGCTTCTCGGCCCGCAGCATGTCGAAGAAGGCCGGGTTGGACTTCTGGCATGCCTCCCGGTACGCCTCGTAGCGCAGCCTGACCGCGGGCCTGATGCGGAGCAGGCTGCCGCCGGCCTCATAGGCCAGGAGCACGCCCACCTCCTCGAAGGCCTCGCGGATGGCTCCCACCCAGCATGCGAGGGCATCTCTCGGGGCGAGCCCACCGCCGAGCCGAGCCGCCGCCTGAGCGGCCGTGAGACCCCGGCAGAAGCCTTCACCGTCAGGGGGCATGTCATCGGCTTCGATCTTGCCGCCCGCGAAGACATAGTCGCCGGCGGCGAACTTGCTCTTGGCGTGGCGCTGGAGCAGCAGAGCCTCGACTTCGGCGGATGTCCGGTCTCGCAGCAGGACGAGGGTGGCGGCCGTGGATGGGACAACAGGCCGGGGAAGGGCGGGCTGGGTCATGGGACGGGTTCTTGCGGATTGTCACACAGGAGGCCGGGCCGGCCAAGCGCGTGCTAACCTTGGGATGTTCGCATGAGACCACTCGGACTGCTGGCAATCGTGACCGGAGGGCTCCTGATGGCCGGCTGTGCTTCCTCGAGCGAGCCTATGGGTCGTCGAGATTCTCCGCCGGTCCGCACCCGCTGCCTCAATGACCGGAGCGAGGGATACACTCGGCCCATCATCTTCCTCTTCTGCGCGGAGTCTCCCTGAGGACGGCCTCGGGCGGGGTCCCAATGATGCTTGCCAGAGCATCGCTGCGGTGAGAGAATCCCCAACTAATAGAGGGGGTTGTACATGGCTGAACGCAGGGCTGATCTCAGGCGGTACCCGAGGGCCAAGGTTGCATGGCCGGTAGTCCTCGAGGTCGGAGACCGCCATTTCCAGCTCCAGACGATAAACCTGAGTCCCATGGGTACCAAGGTCGGCCTGGTGGAGGCACCTCTGGAAGTCGGCAGCCAGGCCAAGCTTCGCATCCGTCCCCCGAACGGCCGCACCCTCGACGTCAATGCCATCGTGTGGCGCTCGGATCGCGACGGCTCGGCCTTCTTCTTCATCGGCGTGGACGGTGACGAGGATGTATACGCCGAATACGCTCCGCGGCCCGTGCCGCAGCCGGCCTGACCGCTCGTCCCCCGCAGGTCAGCCTCTCGCTTCAACCGATCACCGTACCCTCACCAGCGAGGATTCGTCATGAGCGCTGAAGCCAGAATCAAGGAGATCGGCCTCGCCCTGCCCCCGCCGCCCAAGCCCGGAGGCAACTATGTGCCGGGTGTGCGGGTCGGCAACCTCCTCTTCCTGTCGGGCCACGGGCCGGGTCGCGTCGACGGCGTACCGTCGGCGCGCGGCAAGGTCGGGCGCGATCTCTCGATCGAGGACGGCTACAAAGTGGCCCGGGAGGTCGGGATCAACCTCCTGGGCACGGCCAAGGCCCTCCTGGGCAGCCTCGACAAGGTGAAGCGCGTCGTCAAGGTGCTGGGCATGGTCAACTCCGCCGAGGGGTTCGGCGACCAGCCGAAGGTGATCAACGGCTTCTCGGATCTGATGGTCGAGGTGTTCGGCGAACATGGCCGCCACGCCCGCTCGGCCGTGGGCATGGCCGAGCTGCCTTCCGGCATCCCCGTCGAGATCGAGATGATCCTCGAGGTCGAATAGAGCCGTCGACACGACCTTCTGTGGGACGGACATGCCGGTCTCCTACCTCTCGCCGAAAACCAGGATCGGGAAGAGCGCCATACACGGCCGCGGCCTGTTCGCGGCCGGGCCGATACGGAAAGGCGAGATCGTGGCCATCAAGGGCGGCCACATCCTGGACCGGCGCACGCTCTCGAGGGTCCGCCGGCGTATTGCCGCCTCGTACCTGCAGATCGACGAACGCTTTTACATCGGAGCCCTTCGGAGCGCGGACGTTGCGCGCAACAAGATCTTCATCAACCACTCGTGCGAGCCGAACCTCGGTATCAGGGGGCAGATCACCTTCGTGGCTCGCCGGGCCATCAAGGCGGGCGAAGAGCTGACCTACGATTGGGCGATGGAGGAGGATGCTCCCGCCGTCACTCGGTGCGCGTGCGGGGTCCGCCGCTGCCGCGGACGGCTCACCGGCCAGGACTGGAAGATCGCGAGCCTGCAGAAGCGCTACCGGGGCTACTTCTCGGCGTACCTCGAGGAAAAGATCCGGAGCAGGCGCCGGGCAACGTAGGTGTCGGCGCCCGGCTAGCCGCCCGCGATGAGAGAGGGGAGCACGCGGAGCGCCTCGGCGATGCGCGGGCCGTACCAGGTGGCGAGCTTGCCGTCGATGAGATGAACGCGGTGCCCGCTCACCGCGGGCATGTCGCGAAACGCGTCGAAGTCGCGCACGTGCACGCCGCGGAAGCGGTACGGCTCGTCGGGCAGCAGGATGACCTCGGGCGCCGCGCGCGCCACCTCCGCGAGCGTCACCTCCGGATAGCGCGCCTCTGACTGGCCGAAGATGTTCTCGCCTCCGCAGACCGCGAGCATGTCGTGGGCATACGTGTCCCGATTGATGCTCATCCAGGGCTGGCGCCAGATCGGATAGAAGACGGGGCGGGCTCTCTTCCTCGCGCCGCCATCGCGCACGTCGGCCAGCGCGGCCTCGAGGGCGGCCGCCATCTCCCTTCCCCGCTCGGCCAGTCCCACCACCTCGCCCAGCTCGCCCACGAGCCGAATGCCCTGAGCGACCGTCCGCGGATAGGTGACGTACACGGGGATACCCCAGCTGCGGAGGGTCTCGACGTGCTCACGTACGTTCTCCTCGACGTTGGCGACCACGAGGTCGGCGCCGAGCTCGCGGATCAGGTCGAGCTTCGGGTTCTTCTCGCCGCCCACGCGCGTCTTGGTGGCGACGCCCTCGGCGGGCTCGGTGCAGTAGACCGTGCATCCCGTCACCGCGGGGCCGGCGCCGAGAGCGAAAAGCATCTCGGTGATGCTCGGGATGAGAGAGACAATGCGCCGGGGCGGCGCCGGCAGGACGACGGCGGCGCCCGTTGCGTCGTAGAACTCCATCGCGGGCTAGGATACCATGTGGGCGGAACGATCATGGAGCGCGCCGCCGATCTCCTCTACCGACTGCTCTACGGCGGCGTGCTCTCGCGGCTCCCGGAGCGGATCGCGGTGCCGCTCGGCCAGTGGGCGCTGCGGCTCATCCCGCTCGATCGGCTGCCCATCTTTCGCAACGACGATCCACGTCTCGCGATCACCCTCGGCGGCGTGAGGCTCCCGAACCCTCTCATCTTGTCCTCGATGTACTACGACACGACGATACTCCGGCGGGCGATGGGGCTCGGTTTCGGCGCCGTCACCGCCAAGAGCATCACGCGAAAGCCGCGCCCGGGACATCCGCAGCCGAACCTCGTGCGCGTCACCACGCCGGAGGGGCCGGGGCTGGTCAATTGCAACGGCTTCCACAATCCCGGCCTGGAGGCCTATCGCCGCGCGCTGGCTTCCCTTCCCCATCGCGTGCCGCTCATCGTGGCCGCCGCCGGCGAGTCGGCGGAGGACTACGTCGCGGTGGTCGAGGGTCTGGCGCCCTTCGGCGACCTCGTCGAGATCAATATCTCCTCGCCCAACACCAAGCTCGTCTACGGATGGTCCGAGCGGCCCCATGAGCTGGCGGACCTCTTCCGCGCGGTGCGAAAGGCGACGGACAAGCCGATCATCGTCAAGGTGTCGCCGGATTTTCGCGACACCAACGAGGACACCACGATCCCGGCGGCGCGTGACGCGGGCATCACCATCGTCAACTGCGGCAATGCGCGCCGCGTGGAGGAGCCGCGCCTCTCGCAAAAGGCGGGCGGGCTCTCGGGACCCGCCCTCTTCGCGCGCACGCTCGAAAACGTGCGCCGACTGCGCGAGAGATTCGGCGACAGCATCGAGATCATCGCCACCGGCGGCATCGACGCGCCCGAAAAAGCGATGGCAGCGCTCCGCGCCGGCGCCACCGCGTGCGCGTACTTCACCGGATTCATCACGCGCGGGCCGCTCCTCGCGCGCAGGACTCTCGACGCGCTTGTCAAGGCCCGTCGGTAACCCACAGGTTATCCACTTATCCACAGACATCCACACCACGAAAAAATGCACGGTCCGATGCGGTTCTACAGTCGTGTATCGAATATATGACGCTCCAGCCGTCCACCGCTTCGAGAGGTTCAAAGACAGACAGCAATAACGCGTGTCCGGCGCTCCGAGAGCGAGAAAACCCGCATCTGGCGCGGCGAAACGAAGCCTTGACATGGTTTGCGCGCGTACCTAAGGTGGTCCTCTGCGCGCCACTCTCGAGAGAAAAATCAGAATCGTGCACACGCAGTTGAGGGGACGGTGAGTATGGAGGCCAGCAGGAAGCCACTGGCGAAGGTCGAAGGCAGGAAGCGGATGCGTCTCAGTGGCTTGACGGTGGTGTGGAGGGGGACGCCGAGCCTCGATGACTGGGTCGCCTACATCGCCAAGGGCACGAAGTCGAAGAAGCTGATCCTGGCCGATCATACCTCGGAGCGGAAGGTGAAGGGCCTCCTGACCCGTATTCAGGGCTTATCCAAGAAGGAAGTCGAGAAGCTGGCCAAGGGATGAGAGACAAAATGAGACGGCTCCTGTGGCTCGTGGTCGGAGTGGCGCTGCTGGGACAGGCGGGCTGTGCCACCACCCAGGCACCCCCCACCGTGGACGTGAGCGGCAAGTGGCAGGGCGATTGGGTCGGCCTGGTACTGGGAGAGGGCGCTGGCCAGATCCAGATGGACGTCAAGCAATCAGGCTCCCGGTTCTCTGGAAACGTCCTGGTGACCGGCAGATCCAACGACCCAAGCGGCCTCGTCGAGGGGTACGTGACAGGCAACCAGGTCGAAATCACCGTGCCGGCCGGCGTGACGGGCACCCTGACGGTCAAGGGCGACGAGATGAGCGGCACCGTTGCCGGCATGAGCGGCGCGAAAGTCACCCTCCGGCGTCAAAAATAACGCCGCCGCCCCTCACAGAGCGCCCCGCTGGGCCAGGCTGATGAACCGCTCTCGACCGATGATGACGTGGTCGTGAATGCGCAGATCGAGAAGCTTTGAGCACTCGACAAGCTGGCGGGTGAGCCTGAGGTCCTCCCGGCTCGGGGTCGGATCGCCGCTCGGATGGTTGTGGAGAAGGACGATGGAGGCCGCGGACTCGAGGATGGCCGGCTTGAAGACCTCCCGCGGATGGACGAGGCTGGCCGACAGCGTGCCCTCGGAGACGATCACGTCCTTGAGCAGCCCGTTCTGGGCGTCGAGGAGAGCCAGCCTGAAGACTTCCTTCTTGAGGTCTTCCATCAGCGGTCCGTAGCGCGCGAAGACCTGCTCGGGGCTCGACAGTACGGGTCGCGCATGCCCGTTGCGCGAGCGCAGCCGCCGCGTGATCTCGAAGGCCGCGGCCAGCCGCACCGCCTTGGCCCGCCCCACGCCGCGCACGCCCGCCACCTCGGCCACCTCGCGCCCTGCCAGCTCCTGGAGCGTCCCGAACAGCGTCAGGAGCCCACGCGCCACGTCGAGGGCGCTGATCCCCCTGGTGCCCGTGCCGAGCTGTATCGCCAGCAGCTCGGCATCGGACAACGCCGCGGCGCCCTTGTGATACAGGCGCTCTCTGGGCCGCTCCTCCGCCGGCCACTCCGCGATGCGAAGCTCACCCGCCATGCCGCTCTCGTATCACGCGGCGCGGGGCGGGATCAATGTCCACTGTCTCAGACGCCCGCCAGGACCTCCGCGGGGCCCGTGAGGTCGATCTGACGGGGCTCGTCGCCCAGACCCGCGATGGTCGCGGTGATGGTGCGGGGCGGCAGGAGGGGCAGGAGCTTGTCGGCCCATTCGACGAGCGTGACGCCCTCGCCGTGGAGCATCTCCTCGACGCCCACGTCCACGAGCTCGGTCAGGCTCCCGGTGCGGTAGGCGTCCACGTGGTAGACGGGCACCCGGCCCCGGTACTGGTTGACGAGGACGAAGGTCGGGCTCGTCACATCGGCGGTGACACCCAGGCCGCGCGCGAGGCCCTGGAGAAAGCAGGTCTTGCCCGCCCCGAGCGGCCCGATGCACGCCACGACATCGCCCCTGCCGAGCCGTGATCCGAGGCGCTCACCCAGGGCCTGGGTCTCCCCGGCGCTGCGTGAGACGACCTTCATCGGACGGCGGGGTTGAGCGCCCCTGGAATCGCTTCGATGATGTCGGACGCTATGAGCCCCTCCTCCCCGCGGACGGCGGCGGCGAGGTCGCCCGCCAGTCCGTGGAGGACACAACCGGCCTGGAGCGCCGCCAGCGCATCGAGGTGGCGGGCGAGGAAGGCGCCGATCATGCCGGTCAACACGTCGCCGCTGCCGCCCGTGGCCATGCCCGGATTGCCCGTGTGATTGATGAAGACGATCCCGTCCGGACCACCGAGCACGCTCCGCGCGCCTTTGAGCACCAGGTGAACGTGGTGGCGGACGCAAAATTCTCGCACGATTTCGATGCGGTCGGCCTGGACCTCGGCCACCGAGGTCCCGAGCATCCGCGCCATCTCCCCGGGGTGGGGCGTCAGCACGCGCGGCGCCGGCGCGTCGTCGAGCAGGTCCAGGTGACCCGCGAGCGCCGACAGCGCATCCGCGTCGACGACCATTGGCCGGTCGACCTCGGCGACGAGCGCGCGGGCGAGGGCCTGGCTCTCGGGGTCCAGGGAGAGCCCGGGTCCGAGCGCCACCGCGTCGCGATGAGAGGCGAGGTCGAGGATGCGGTCCTTGGCCTTGAAGGAGACGGACATGGCCGCGGTTTCCAGTAGCGGCTCGGTCATGAGCTCCATGCCGAGCGCGGCGACGATGGGCTGCTGAGAGGCCGCCGTCGCCACCGTGCACAGGCCGACCCCGCTCCTGAGCGCGGCGCGGCCGGCCAGCGCCGCAGCCCCGCTCTTGCCCATCGACCCCGCCACGACCACGAGGTGGCCGTAGGTGCCCTTGTGGGCATCGGGCTTGCGCTTTGGAAAGTACCCGCTCACGGAGGCTTCGCCGATCAGGAAGGTGGTGATGCCTCGCCGGACTTCCTCCTCGGGGATGCCGATGGGGACCACCACCACGCGCCCGGCGTACTCGGCGGCGGGATAGAGGACCAGCGAGCGCTTGTAGCCTGCGAACGTCACCGTGAGCGTGGCGCGCACGGCTGGGCCGAGCAGGGCCCCCCCGTCCGAGCCCAGGCCGGAGGGCAGATCGAGCGCGACCACGACACATCCCGTTCTCGCCGCCGACTCGTTCAGCCGCTCGATGACATGAGCGACAAGCCCGTGGGCTGGTCCGGTGAGCCCGGTGCCGAGGAGCGCGTCCACGATGAGATCGGCCTCGTCGAGCGCGGCCGAAATCGTCGGGAGCTGGCCGCTGCCGCGGACGTCCTCGATCTTGCCCCGCCAGCGCGCGAGCGCCTGGGCCGCATCTCCCTTCACGTCTGCACGCCGGCCGACGAGAAGGACGCGGACTCGCGCGCCCTTGGCCTTGAGATGGCGGGCGGCCACGAATCCGTCACCGCCGTTGTTGCCCTTGCCGCAGAGGACGACGACCCGCTTGCCCCGGACGGGCGCCCACTCGCGGCCGATGACGTCCGCGGCGCCGCGGCCGGCATTCTCCATGAGCCGCGGGCCGGAGATCCCGAGCGTGGCGATCGCGCGGGCGTCGAGGGCGCGCATCTCGGCGGCCGTGAAGACCGGCCACATCCCTACTTGGCTCTCGCGGAGGCCAGAAGGTCGGCCCCCTGGGTCAGGAAATCGGCGAGCACGGCCGTGTACGCGTCCCGGTAGGTCGTGCGCGCCACCTTGGGTAGCTCGATGTGCAGCGACCTGTCCGAGCGGCCGAGGAGGCCGCCCGCTTTGGAAGCCGAAGCGGTGTAGCGCAGCGTATCCACCGGCTCGACGAGAATCTCGAGCTTCGGAGCATTGGGCTGCCCGCTCAGATGGGCGTCGCGCACGAGCTCGAGGAGGGTCTTGAGCTGCCAGGCGTCTTCCTTGGTGACGCCGACGGTGGCGATCTCGATGCGCCCCGCCGTATCCTGGTGGGCGTTGCCGTGGATCTCGACGTAGAAACGCAGCGGCCCCTGGGCCACCTCGGCGACCAGGCGGCCGTATCCCTCGTACACGCGGCGGGCGGCCTCGGTCTCCGCTTCGGAGCGCGGCGGATCGCCGGCCACGCCCTCGGTCGGACGGTTGACGTTGTAGCGGCGCCCCGGGGAGTCGAGTGAGCCCTCGCCCGTGACGACGACCGCGCCGAAGCCGGTCCGGCGCGCCAGCTCGAGACCCATGAGGTCGGTGGCGATGTCGGTGCTGCCGTGAGGCACCCCGATGACGTAGCCCGGACGGCCCTTCTGGACGTTGAAGCTGCCGTGCCCCGGCGGGATGGAAAGCGGGAGCGGGCGCGACGCAGCGCCGACGGACACGGGCTGTTTCCCCCCGATGAGCCCCGCGCAGCCCGAGAGGAGCAGCGCGAAAGCCAGTGCGAAGCTAGGTGCGGCCGACCCCGGCATCCGGCAGGTCTCCCACGAGCAGCGCCTGGGCCATGGCGTAGTCGCCGTCGTGGGTGAGCGACAGCAGCACGCGCGAGCCGCCCCTGGCGAGGGCGATAGCCCGCGAGCGCCCCGTGAGCACCATGGTCGGAGCCTGCCCGCGCTCGCGACGGACCTCGAGCTCGCGCCAGTTGACGCCCATGCGGAGGCCCGTGCCGAGCGCCTTGAGCGTCGCTTCCTTCGCGGCAAACCGCGCCGCCAGGTGAGGAATCGGATCGCGGCGGCGCCGGCAGTAGGCGATCTCCGCCTCTGTGAAAACGCGCCGGAGAAAGCGATCGTCCCAGCGTTCCACGACGCGGCGGAGCCTCGGGATCTGGGCCAGGTCCACCCCGATTCCCTTGACCTCTGTCATGTGGCACGCCTCCCGGTGGAAGACTTCGCCCGGCGGCAGGGCGTCTTCGCGCACGCGCTCATCGCGCGCCGACCGCCTGCTTGATGATGCGCGAGAGCTCCGACGCGATCCCCTCGATACGGGCCTTGTCCTCGCCCTCGATCATGACGCGCGCCAGGTTTTCCGTGCCCGAGTAGCGGAGGAGGATGCGCCCGGCTGCGCCCAGCTCGCGCTCGCGGGCCGCCTGGCGGTCGGCGAGGCCGGGAATCGAATCCAGCGGCGGCTTCTCGCGCACGCGGACGTTGACGAGCACCTGCGGAAACTTCCTCAGGCAGGACGCGAGGGCGGAGAGCGGCTGCCCCGTCTCGCGCATCACGGCCAGAAGCTGGAGCGCCGAGACGAGACCGTCGCCCGTCGCCGTCTGGTCGAGAAAGAGCAGGTGGCCCGACTGCTCGCCTCCAAGATTCGCGCCGCTCTTGACCATCTCTTCGAGGACGTAGCGGTCGCCCACCTGGGTCTTGACCGTGCGGATGCCTGCCTCGGCCAGGGCCTTGTCGAGACCCAGGTTGGCCATGACCGTGGTCACCACAATGCCCATCTTGAGCCGGCCGTTCGCCGCGAGGTGCCGACCGCAGATGGCGAGGGCGTAGTCGCCGTCCCGGATTTCCCCGGTCTCGTCCACGGCGATCAGCCTGTCGCCGTCGCCGTCGAACGCGAGCCCGATGTCCGCCCCGATGGCGCGCACGCGGCGCTGGAGACGCTCGGGATGGAGCGCGCCCGACTTGTGATTGATGTTGAGTCCATCGGGCCTCGCCGCCAGGACGACGATCCTGGCGCCGAGGGAACGGAAGAGGCGGGGCGCGACGCGCGATGTGGCGCCGTGGGCGCAATCGAGAGCCAGCGTCAGACCGCCCAGGTCGAAGGGAAAGGTCTGGCGCGCGTGGGCGATGTACTCGGCCTCGGCACGGTCGTAGTGGACGAGTCGCCCCGCGGAGGCGCCGGTGGGCTTCGGGGCGTGGTCCGGACCGCCCAGGCGCGCCTCGATCTCGTCCTCCCAGCTGTCCGGGAACTTGGAGCCCTCGGAAGAGAAGATCTTGAGGCCGTTGTCCTGGAAGGCATTGTGGGATGCCGAGAGCATGACGCCGCCGTGGGCCTCGAGGCTTCGCGTCAGATACGCGATCCCGGGCGTCGGCAGCACACCGACCGCGAAGACGTCGGCCCCCGCCGACAACGCGCCGGAGACGAGCGCGCCCTCGAGCATGGGTCCCGACAGCCGCGTGTCTCGCCCCACGACGAGACGGACTTTGGCGGTGCCGTGGTGCTCGAGAAGTGTCGCAACGAGCTGGCGCCCGAGCCGGAAGGTCAGCTCCGTCGTCAGCGGCTCCTCGTTCGCGACGCCGCGGATGCCGTCCGTGCCGAAGAGGCGCCCCATCAGCGTTGCCGGGCCAGCATGACGCGCACGATGCCGGGATTCACGCGCACCACACTGACACCGGGCGGCACCGCGATCTGCTCCGGTCCCAGGCTGATCACCAAGTCTCCGGGGCGGGCGCCGACCAGGCTCACCCTCGCCCGGAGCGACTCCGGCGACACGCGCGAGAGCGCGGCTCTCAACCCGTGGAGCTGCACCTCGACAGTATCGGGCGTCTCGCCGGTCACCACGAGCCCAGGGGGCAGCGAGTCGAGCTCGAGCGGCAGCGAGAGCACGACGTTGGTCTTCTCGGAAGTCATCACGAAGCTCCAGAGTCCCGCTGAGAAGACCAGTGCCAGAAGCTTGAGCTCCCAGTGTCGCGTCAAGAGCGGAAGCATTGTTCGCCGTCCTTCACTTTCTGAGCCATCCGCGGGCCGGAATCCACCAGGGGTGTTCGACAGGCGACGGCACGGCTTCCAGCGAGAAGAGCTCGGCCAGGCGGCGGCGAAGGGCGTCGGAATCGAGCGGGCTCTCCATGCGGCCCTCGACGGCCAGCGAGATCCGACCGCTCTCCTCGGAGACCACCAACACGATCGCGTCGGTCTCCTCGCTGAGCCCGAGGGCCGCGCGGTGCCGCGTGCCCATCGCGCGTCCGAGCTGGGCATTGCGGGACAGCGGCAGAAAGCCGCCCGCCGCGGCCACGCGCCCGCCACGAATGAAGACGGCTCCGTCGTGCAGGGGCGAGTACGGCAGGAAGAGGCTCTCGAGCAGATCGGCCGAGACCAGAGCGTCGAGCGGCACGCCGAGCTCGACGTAGTTGCGCAGCCCCGTCGCCCGCTCCAGCACCATGAGCCCGCCGATGCGCTTGCCGGCCAGCGACTCCGCGGCTTTGACCACTTCGTCGAGCAGATGGCCCTGCTGCTCGCGTTCCGCCCGCGTCACCACGCCGAAGAACGGGTTCTGGCCCACCTGGGCCAGGGCGCGTCGCAGTTCGGGCTGGAAGAGCACGATGAGGGCGAGCACCCAGAAAGACCAGAAGTTGTCGAGGATCCAGCTGGTGCCATAGAGCTCGAACCGGTGGGCGAGGAAGGACCCGGCCATGAGGGCGCCGAGCCCGAGCATCATCTGGACGGCGCGCGTCTCCTTGAACATGACGAAGACGCGATAGAGCACCAGCGCGACCAGGAGGATGTCGATCGCGTCCCGCAACCGGAAGGCCTGGATGACCGGCCACATGCTCAGCCGCCCTCGCGCGGGCGGCGTATGGCCTCGGCCACGCGCACCGCCTGGACGGTCTCTCCGACGTCGTGGGCCCGGATCAGGCTGGCACCACCCAGCACCGCCGCCGTGACGGCGGCCAGCGATCCGGGCAGGCGCCGCCCCGGATCGGGCTCGCCGGCAATCTCTCCCACGAAAGATTTGCGCGAGACGCCGATGCAGACCGGTCGGCCCAGGTCGCGGAGGCGGCCGAGAGCGGCGAGGATCGCACAGTCCCATTCGTGCCAGGGGATGCCACGACGCCTGAAGAAGCCGATGCCGGGATCCACCACCACCCGCTCCTCCCGGATGCCCGCCTGGATCGCGAGACGCAGGCTTTCTTCGAGAAGCTCCATCACGGTATCGACAGGCGGCTGCCCCTCCGCGCCCCCCCGCTCCGACGCCATGAGGATGAGGCCCGCTCCCGCTCTGGCGACCAGAGGGGCGAGAGCAGGATCGGCAGTGAGCCCGCGGACGTCGTTTATGATCGCCGCCCCCGCCTCGAGAGCGGCCCGGGCCGGCTCCGCGCGGCTGGTATCCGCCGAGACGGGGACCCCGAGCTTCGAGGACAGGACGTCCACCGCCCAGCCGAGTCGCTCCGCCTCCTCGGCGGCGGAGATGGAGCCGGACAGGTAGGGAGCCGTGGACATGGCCCCCACGTCCAGGAGTGACGCGCCTTCGCGCGCCATGCGCTCGGCCGCGCGCAGGAGGTCGTCGCCGCCGGTGACCACCGAGCCCGCGTAGAAGGAGGCGGGACTGACATTGAGCGCGCCCATCACCGCCACGGGAAGGCCGTCGCCCAGATGCACCCCTGCCAGCGTCGCTCGGATCGGGGTGGTCACGCCCATAAAAATACCACCGACCGCGAGGCCAATGGTATCGGAAATGCTCGGGAAAGAACCGGAATCAGGCGGGCGTCGGAGCTTCCTGGAACGGCCGGGGGAGGAGCACCCGGTTGATTTCTTCCCCGTCGAGCGTCTCGCGCTCGAGAAGGGCCCGAGCGAGCAGGTGGAGCTTCTCGACGTTCGACTCGAGAAGGTGGCGGGCGCGCGACGCGCAGTCCGTCACGATGCGCTTGATCTCGGAGTCGATGAGGATGGCCGTCTCTTCGCTGTAGTCCTTCGGGCGCGATACCTCGCGGCCAAGAAAGACGTGCTCCTCGGCCTTGCCGAAGGTGAGCGGCCCCATCTTGTCGGACATGCCCCACTCGCAGACCATCTTCCGCGCCACGTGGTCGCCTTCTCGAGGTCGTTGCCGGCGCCGGTCGTCTGCTGCTGGAAGACGATCTCCTCGGCGGCGCGACCGCCGAGCAGGATGGTGATCTGGTTGACCAGGAACTCCTTGGAGTAACTGTAGCGATCGTCCGTGGGCAGCTGCATGGTCAGACCGAGCGCGCGCCCGCGCGGGATGATCGTCACCTTGTGCAGCGGATCGGCGCCGGGCAACAGGTACGCGACGAGCGCGTGCCCGCCCTCGTGGTAGGCGGTCGTGCGCTTCTCGGACTCGGGGATGATCATGGAGCGCCGCTCCACGCCCATCAACACCTTGTCCTTGGCATTCTCGAAATCCATCATCTCGACCGTCTTCTTGTCCTGCCGCGCCGCGAGGAGCGCCGCCTCGTTGACGAGGTTGGCGAGATCCGCGCCCGAGAAGCCCGAGGTGCCGCGCGCGAGGACGTTCAGGGCCACGTTCGGGGCGAGCGGGATGCGGCGCGAGTGGACCTTGAGAATTTCCTCGCGCCCCTTGACGTCGGGCCTCGCCACCACCACCTGCCTGTCGAAGCGCCCGGGACGGAGCAGCGCGGGGTCGAGGACGTCGGGGCGGTTGGTGGCGGCGATCAGGATGACGCCCTCGTTCGTCTCGAAGCCATCCATCTCGACCAGGAGCTGGTTGAGCGTCTGCTCCCGCTCGTCGTGGCCGCCCCCCAGCCCCGCGCCGCGGTGACGGCCCACCGCGTCGATCTCGTCCATGAAGATGATGCAGGGCGCGTGCTTCTTGCCCTGCTCGAAGAGATCGCGCACGCGCGAGGCGCCGACGCCGACGAACATCTCCACGAAATCGGATCCCGAGATCGAAAAGAACGGGACGTTGGCCTCCCCCGCGATCGCCTTGGCGAGCAGGGTCTTGCCCGTTCCGGGAGGCCCAACCAGCAGCACGCCCTTCGGGATCTTGCCCCCCAGCTTCTGGAACTTGGGCGGGTCCTTCAGGAACTCGATGATCTCCCGCAGCTCTTCCTTGGCCTCTTCCACCCCCGCGACGTCCTGGAAGGTGACCTTGTTCTGCTTCTCCGAGATGAGCCGCGCGCGCGCCTTCCCGAAGGACAGCGCCTTGGCGCCGCCGCCCTGCATCTGCCGCATGAAGAAGATCCAGACCCCGATGAACAGCAGCATAGGCACCCACTGGAGCACGTAGGCGTACCAGGGGTTGCTGTCCTCGGGCTCGACGGCGATCTTGACACCCTTGTCCTTGAGCGCCTTGATCAGGTCGGGATAGTCGGCCGTGAAGGTCCGGAACGTGTTGCCATCGGCCAGCTTGCCGCTGACCGATTTACCGCGAATCAGCACTTCCCTGACCTCGCCAGACTCGACCCGCTTGAGAAAATCGGAAAAGACCATCTTGTCGCGCGAAGGCTGGCTCGCCTGGAAGACGTTGAACAGGACGATGACGATGAGGCCGATCACCATCCACAAGGCGAGGTTCTTGTAGAAAGGCGAGTTCATAGCGTTTTGAGTATAGCACACGGGTGCTAGCGGTCCGGGCGCCGATAAGGGCCCATCTGCGACCCAGACGTAGTTACACTCTGGGGCGCCCTCTACGTTCTCGCCGCCCTCTAGGTCTCTTCGAGAATGTGGATGTCGGGGAGGCCCCGGTACAAGCCGCCCAGATCGAAACCGTAGCCGAGCACGAAATGGTCCGGGATGGCGAAGCCCACGTAGTCGAGCGACACGTCGACCTGGCGGCGCTCGACCTTGTCGAGGAGGGCGCAGGTCCGGAGGCTGCGGGGGTGCCGCGTCTCCAGGTTGCGCCGCAGGTAGTCGAGCGTCCAGCCGGTGTCCACGATGTCCTCCACGATGACGACGGCCCGCCCTTCGATGGACATGGAGAGGTCCGCCGTCAGGCGGACGGAGCCGGACGAGCGCGCGCCCGCCCCGTAGGACGACACGCCCATGAAGTCCATGGCGACGGGCACGGGAATGGTCCGGATGAGGTCCGCCATGAACACCACCGCGCCCTTGAGCACACCCACGAGCAGCGGGACGCGCCCGGCGTGCTCGCGGGCGACGGCGCGCCCGAGCTCACCGATCCGGGCGGCGATCTCTTCGCGGGAGATGAGCACCCGGCCGAGGCCCTGGGGCATGGGTTGGCCTGTGCGGGAGACCTACCGGGGTGTGATGAACGCGGCCACAGAGCGCTCGCCACGGAGCCGGTCGGCCATGCGCTGGGCATCGAGCTTGCTCTTGAAGGCGCCGATGCGGACCCGGTAGTTCGTCTGGCCGTCGCTGGCGGGGGCCGACGCGACGTACACGTCGAAGCCTGTCTTCTTGAGCTGTCGCTGGAGAGCGTCCGCCTGCGCCTGCGTCTTGAAAGCCGCCACCTGTACCGACCAGAGGCCAGCCGGGGCCGCCTGCGCACGCGCCGCTGCGGTGTCAGGCGCCTCCGCTTTCTCCACGATGGTCTCGCCCCGGCTCGCGTACGGATACGGCGGTGGCGGAGGCTCGGTTCGCGCGGGCTCCGAGACGGGCTGCGCCTTGACCTTGTCCTCCGGGCGCTGGGAGGCGTCGGCGAATCCGCGGCCCAGGGGAGCGGTGAGCGTCTGGTAGAACGTCAGCTTCTGGTCGATCGCAGGCGCCGGCTCGACGTCGGCACCGGACAGTCCGCCCCGCTTGCCGGGAGGCACGATCTTCCGTGCGCCGCTCTCGGCGCTCGCCGAGACGGAGGCAGGGCGGCTCCATTGGCGTCCCACGAGCACGCCCAGCGTGAAGGTGAGCCCCATGATGACAGCCGCCGCGGAGGCGAGAGCAATCCACTGGATCTTGCCGGGGCCGCTCTTGACCCGCCCTCTCGCCGGACTCACATGCTCTCCGGAGCCGAGACGCCGAGGAGGCCGAGGCCGTTTCGCACCACCTGGCCTACCGCGGCGGACAGCCCGAGTCGCGCCAGCGTCAGCGGGCGGTCCTCGGTGATCACGCGATGGGATTTGTAGTACGGGTGGTAGAGACCCGCGAGCTCGCTCAAGTAGTAGGCGACGCGGTGCGGCTCGCGGGCCCGCGCGGCCGATTCCACGAGCCGGGGGTACTGGAGCAACCGCTTGATCAGGCTCTGCTCCTCCGGCAGTCTCAGCGGGCGGAAGTCGACCTGGTCCCACGGCGGCAGCGTGACCTTCTGCTCCGCCGCGGTGCGAAACAAGCTCGAGACGCGCGCATGCGCGTACTGGACGTAGAAGACCGGGTTGTCGGCGGACTGCCGCGTCGCGACCGCCAGGTCGAAGTCGAGCGGGCTGTCATGCCGGCGGGTCAGGAAGGTGAAGCGCGCGGCGTCCCTGCCGACCTCTTCGATCAGCTCCTCCATGAGGACGAACTCGCCGCGGCGCTTCGACATCCGCACCGGCTGGCCGTCGCGCAGGAGGGTCACGAGCTGCACGATCAGCACGTCGAAGCTGTCGGGCGGGTGGCCCAGCACCTGCATCGCCGCCCTCATCCGCGGGACGTGACCGTGGTGGTCGGGACCGAGAAAGTCGATGACCGTATCCATCCCGCCGAACTTGCCGAAGTGGTGGAAGCCGATGTCGACGGCGAAGTAGGTCAGCTCACCGTCGGACTTGCGCAGCACGCGGTCCTTGTCGTCGCCGAAGGCGGTCGAGCGGAACCAGAGGGCGCCGTCCTGCTCGTACGTGTGCCCGGCGGCGGTGAGCGCCTCGATCGCGCGCTCGGGCAGCCCGGCCTGCCGCACGTCGCGCTCTTCGTGGACCCAGCGGTCGAAGGTGGTGCCGTAGGCCTCCAGCACCTCCCGCTGGCCCCGCACCAAGCGCTCGACGGCCATCCGGCCGACGCGCGGGACTCGCTCTCCCTCCGGCAGCGCGGCGAGGGCGCGCAGGGCGGCGGGATCGGCGGCGATCCACTCCTTGACGAGGTCCACGAGGTATTCGCCCGGGTAGGAATTCTCAGGAAGCTCGGCCTGCTCGCCGAGCGCCTGGCGGAGCCGCACGTCCACCGAGCGCGCGAGCGCGTCGAACTGGTTGCCCGCGTCGTTGACGTAGAACTGGGTCTGGACGCCGTGGCCCAGCGAGCGGAGGATGCGCGCGAGCGCGTCGCCCACCGCGGCGGCCCGGGCGTTGACGATGACGAGCGGGCCCGTCGGGTTGGCCGACACGAACTCGAGGAGAAAGCGGCGGCCGCGGCCCGCGTCGCTCGCGCCATAGGTGTCGCCGGCCGCGAGAACGCCCTTGAGCGCCTCCGCGCACCAGTCGGGCGCGAGGAAAACGTTGAGGAAGCCCGGACCGGCGATCTCGAGCCGGTCGACGGGCCCGCTCTTGGGGAAGTGGCTCACGATGGCTTCCGCGATCTGCCGCGGCGCCTTCCTCGCGGGACGCGCGAGTGCCATGGCGACGTTGGTCGCGTAGTCGCCGTGGGCTTCGTCCCGCGGCACTTCCCATGCCACGTCGTCCGGCATGGGCAGGCCCGCGCCGGTCAGCGCTTCTCTCAATGCTTTCGCCAAGTGTTCGGTGATGGTGTCATGCATTCCCGGCTCGTTAAGACACGAATCGCCGCGCGTGGCGGCGTCGATTGATGATACGCCCCGCCTCTCGCGGGCCGAAAGAAATTGGCGCGCCGAGGAAGAAAAAACTTAACGCGACGCGTGATGATGTGGGTCCTGCGCGCGAGGGCCCAAGATCTGGTGGGCGTCGATCAGCGGAAGACGCGAAGCACGACGAGCGCACCGACCAATGCCACGGCCGCGGCCGCGGCGAAGACGCGTACGGCGCGGTCGACGGCCGACACGTCCGGCGACGGTCCGTCGCCGAGCCGATAGTGCCCGCGCTTCTCGAGCGTCACGCCGAGCGCTCCCGCCATGCCCGCCATCGTCTGCCCGGCGTTCGGGCTCGAGGTCGATGCACCATCCCGCCGCCACACGGCCCACGCGCGCGACGCGGGCTCGCCGGCAATCCGTGCCCCGGCCACGACCGCGAGCGCGGCCAATCTCGCCGGGACGAGGTTCAGCAGGTCGTCGAGCCGCGCGGAAGCCCCGCCAAGCCGCTCGAGCATGCCCTCGCGGTAGCCGATCATCGCGTCGGCGGTGTTGACCGCGCGGTACGCCCAGGCGCCCGGCGCGCCGCCCACGAGATAGAAGCAGAGCGGTGCGACCCAGCTGTCCGTCAGGTTCTCCGCCAGCGACTCGACGGCGGCCGACGCCGTCGCCCCCGCGTCGAGGCCGTCGACGGAACGGCTCACCAGATGACGGCTCGCCGCCGCGCGCGCCCCGGCGAGATCGCCGGCCTCGAGCCCGTCGCGCACCTTCCACACCGCCCTCATGAGATCGCGAAGGGAGAAGCTGCATTTCAGCAGCCATGCCCGCGCGAGCAGGCCGAGAGGCCACGGGAGCCAGCCCGCGGCGGCCTGCGCGGCCAGCGCTCCCAGAGCGGCGGTGATCGTGACCACCACGATGAGGAAGGCGCCAAAGAGGACGAGCGCGTCGCCCGGTACGTGGGCGGCCCAGCGCCGGCCGAGGGCGATCAGCTGCCCGATCCAGGCCACGGGATGGATTCGGCTCGGAGGATCGCCCAGGAGGAGATCGAGCGCGACGGCCAGGAGCAGGACCGTCACGCGGCTAGCGGAGCTGGAAGACGACGGGCAATCGCACCCTCAGCGTTTGGCGCTTCGGGTGCTCGGGCAGAGGCTGAGGCTGGAGCGACCTCACGGCCTCGACGGCGGCGGCGTCGAGGAGGGCGTGGGACGAGGACGAGACCACGGTGACGTCGCGGATGCGGCCGGAGGGCTCGAGCACCAGCTCGATCTCGACGCGGCCGTCGAGCCCGCGCCGCCGCGCCGCCAAAGGGTAGACCACGGATTCCTGAATGCGCTGCCTGAAGCGGGCGAGATACGGCCCGAACTCGGGCGGGACTTCGCCGCGCCCTGAGCCCGGGCCCGCGAGGGCAAGCCGGGACCCGCCTCCGCCGACGGCGCCCTGTGACGCTCCCGAATGCGCCGGCATATCGCTCGAGACTTCCCTGGCCGTGCCGGCATCCGTATCAGCCGCAGTGGGCTCAGCCGCGGGCGACGGAGCCGTCTGATCGGCAGGCGCGGCCTCGCGGGAGGCGGAGAAGGAGGGCGCAGGCACCGGCGCCGTCTCGGCGGGAGGCGCCGGAGCGGACGGTTCGGGTGCCCGGGGAGCCTGCCCGCTCATCCGCCGCGCCTGGCGAGCGGGTGGGACTGCAGCTTTGCTCCCGCGAGTCTCTCCCGCGCGCGCCGCGCGCTCGTCACCGGCCGGGGAAGCGCCAGTAAGGTCGACGAAGAGAGGCTCGGGCTGGCGAAGGCTCGTGGCCAGCGCCAGCACGGCCGCGACCGCGCCCACATGCAGCGTGGCGGAGCCCAGGAATGCCAGCACTCGGGCGCGGCCGATCATCCGTTCCGCTCCTGCCAGCCTCGTATGCCGGCCTCAAGAGCCCTGCGAGCGGCCTGGGCCACGCTCCAGCCGAGCTCGCTGGCCGGCCCGCCAAAGCAGTGACGGGCGCCGCGGCCCGTCGCCGCGATGACTACCGCGTCGGTCGAGGTGCCGCTGACCAAACCGCCGGCGGCGTCCCGGACTCCCGCTTCCTGCAGCAGGAGCGCCTTGACCTCGGTGACGGTCATGATCGCGTTCACGAGCGCGGCCGGCTCGGGATCGGCGTCCACCACGACTATGGCGTTGATCGTGCCGTGCGTCCAGCGGCTGACGGGGGCCCGCCCGGCGGCGACGCGGTTGCTCAGGCCCACGGTGGCCACGGCGAGCGCAGGAATGCCCGCGCCGTCCTCCTCGCCGAGCGCCGCGAGCTCGGTCCATGCCCCGGTGAGGAGGCCCACGAAGGGCTCAGGCACGCCCGCCCGGCGCGCGTAGTCGGTCAGCATCGCCGACGGATCGGCGCATGAGTCGTCCTTGCCGACGTGGAGGTTCACGACGGCGCGCGCGGACACGGATCCGCCCCGGTGCACGGCCGAGGACAGGAGGCGGAGGGGCTGCGCCGAGACGATCACCACCGCCTCGGCGTCGGCCCGCACCACGATCCCGTCGATCGTCATGCCCGCCTCAAAAGCCGGCCCGGAGGCCGATCAGAAAATTGGCGCCGAGAGCCGGGAATCCGCGCACCTCGGCGTACTGCTCGTTGAGGATGTTCTGCGCGCGCGCGACCAGCTCGAGGCGCTGGAGCCACCCGAGCTGGTCGAGCAGCCGGTACGTCCCGCCGGCGTCCACCCGCGTGTGCCCGCTGTTGTACACGTCACCGTAGCTGTCGAACTGGCTTCCCACCACGTAGACCTGGGTGAAGAGCGAGAGGCGCGGGATGGGCTCCCACGTGAGCCCCGCGCTGCCGCTGTGCCGCGGAATACGCGCGAGCGGCCGGTTGGTCTGCAGGTTGTCCGTGTCGGTGTACGTGTAGGTGAACGAGGCGACGAGGCTCGGCAGGATGTCCACCTCGGCGCTCGACTCGACGCCCTTCGAGCGCGCCTTGCCCGCGTTGACGGGCCCGCCGAAGGGCGCCGTCGGCAGCACGACGCAGCACGTGATGGCATCGGTGAAGTGAGTGGCGAACCATGTGAACGTGAGCCGGACGCGGTTCTGCCAGAGGCTCTGGTCGAAGCCCGCGTCCCAGGTCTGGCTCCGCTCGGGCACGAGGGCGGGATTGCCGAAGTCGGGGAAGAAGAGGTCGTTGAAGGTGGGGGCGCGGAAGCCCGTGCCGGCGCTTCCCCTGAGCCGCGTGCCCGTCTCCTTGATGACGAAGGCGACCGATCCCTGCCCCGTCTTCGCCTGCCCGAACACGCTGTCGTCCTCGATCCGGAAGCCGCCGGTGATGAACAGCCGGTCGAGAAAGCGGAGCTGCTCCTCGAACATCACCGACGGCACGCTGCGGGCGGTGCGGAACACGCCCTTGTTGTCGCCTTCTTCGTGGCGGTAGCCGAAGCCGAGCGTGGTCGTGCTCCACTTCCCGATGAAGAAGGAGTTGAGCCACTCGGCCTCTCGGCGCACGACGTCCACCTGGGAGCGGAACGGGACATCGAAGTCGAACCCGGGATCGACCGGATCCTGGAAGCCCTGATTGTTCGTGTAGCGAGAGATGCGCGCGCGGCTCTCCCACCATTCCACGGGCCGCGTCTTGCCCTCGAGGCTCATCACGGTCGTCTCGGTCTGCTGCTTGGCGTTGGGGTTGATGATGGGCACGATGGGCTGGGGCGGCGGGAAGACGCTCTTGACCGGCACGCCGGTATCGGTCTTGTTGTAGCGGTAGACGAAGGACAGCGAGCTGTCGAAGGGCAGCGAGACGCCGATCCGCCCGCTCACCGCGTTGATGTTCGCGTTGTCGTTCTGGAACTGCCCGTTGCTCTCGAGGTGCGAGCCCGAGAGCGAGTAGTTGAAGATCTTGTAGGTGCCGCCGATCGACAGCCTGTTCCTGAGGGTGTCGTAGTTGCCGCCCATGTTTTCGAGCGTGGCGGCGAAGGGGCCCGTCCCCTTCTTCGTGATGATGTTGACCACGCCGCCGATGGCGTCGGCGCCGTAGAGCGTGGACTGCCCGCCGCGGATGACCTCGATGCGCTCGATCAGATCGGGGGAGATGTCGGAGAGGTCGGTCTGGCCGAGCGTCGGGCTCGAAACGCGGACGCCGTCCACCAGGATCAGGACCTGGTTGGCGTTGGCGCCGCGGATGCTGAGCGTTGACAGCTTGCCATAGCTGCCCTGCTGCGTCACGGTGACGCCGGGGATGTTTCGGAACGCGTCATCGATCGTGGAGTACTGGTAGGTCTTGAAGTCCTCGCCGGGAATCACGCTCAGCGCCACGCCGAGCTGCTCGGCGAGCGTCTCCACCGTGGTCGCCGTCACGACGACCGGGTCGACCTTCTTCGTCTCCTGCGCCGCCGCGGGCGCTGCCGCCGTCAGCATCGCGATCATCACCGTGGTGATCAGCTGTCTCACGACCGCTCCTTTTCTCTCGAAAGGGGGTGCATGCTGCCATGTCGCGGACAGGTCTCCTGACTCGTGGCTCTTCGCCGCCGCCCGGCCTTCCCGGGATCGCTCCCAGTGGCTTCCTTGACGGATACGGGCGTGGCTCCCCACTCACAGTGGCGGGACCGTGCCGGCTTCTCACCGGCTTCCCTTGACCGCGACTCGTCAATTCGCGCGTGCGGGTATCACCTCCCGTCCGGCCACAAGACGTTGACCGTGGGCTTGCGGGTCGCCGGGTGCTTGTCCACCACCACGCGGCAGCCGTAGACGGCCTCGAGCACGGTCTCCTGCATGACCTCCTCCGGTGTGCCCACGCTCACCGCCGAGCCCGCGGCCATGAGCAGGAGCCGGTCCGAGACTTCGGCGGCCAGGTTCAGGTCGTGGGACACGAGGAGGATGCCGAGGCCCTCGTCCCGGTGGAGTCTTCGCAGCAGCGCGACGCACTCCGCCTGGTAGCGCAGGTCCAGATGGGCGGTGGGTTCGTCGAGCACGAGGAGCCGCGGGCGCTGGGCGAGCGCGCGCGCGAGCACCACCCGCTGGCGCTCGCCTCCGGACAGACGATCCATGGGCTCCGCGGCAAGCGCCTCGACCCCAGTGAGCGCCATCGCCTCGCGGGCGATCTCGAAGTCTTCCCGGCTCTCGAAGAAGCGGCCCGGCGCGTGCGGAAAGCGGCCCATGAGGACGAGCTGCTCGACCGTGTACGGGAAGCCCTGCGGGACATCCTGGGGCACGACGGCAACCTGCCGTGCGATGGCCGCCCGCCCGAGCCGTGACGCGGAGCGGCCGGCAAGCACGACCTCGCCGCGCAACGGTTCGAGCACCCGCGAGAGCAAGCGGATGACCGTCGTCTTGCCCGCGGCGTTCGGTCCGATGAGCCCCAGCACCTCCCCCGGCGCCAGGGCAAAGCTCAGATCGCGGATCTCGAAGGGTGGCCGCCCGTGGGCGCCCGCGGGGTAGGCGAATCCGACGTGCTGGAACTCGCACAGCGCCGTCACGGCGTTGGCCGCCCCGCTCGCGAGCGAAGGAGCCAGATGAAGAACGGCGCGCCGCAGAAGGAGGTCAGCACGCCCACCGACAGCTCGGCGGGCGCCACCACGGTGCGCGCGAGCGTGTCGGCCGCGAGGAGAAAGGCGCCCCCCGCGAGGAGGGCGGCGGGGACGATGATCCTGTTGTCGGGGCCCAGGAGCATCCGGAGCGCCTGCGGCACGATGAGGCCGACGAAGCCGATGGGCCCGACGAAAGCTACCACGGTGCCGGTGAGAAGGGCCGCGCCCGCGAAGATCCGCCGCTTCACGCGCAGCGCGTTCACCCCCAACTCGCTGGCGCCCTCCTCCCCGAGGGCCAGGAGGTTCAGCGCGCGGGCCTGGCCAAGGACGAGCCAGACGCCGGCCGCGGTGGCGAGGGCGAAGACCGCGAGCGAGGCGGGCGGGATGGGCGCCACGCTGCCGAGAAGCCAATGGATGACGCCGCCCAGGCGGTTGGCGTCCACGATCGAGATCAGGACGGTTATCGCGGCCGAGAAGAAGATCCCCACGATGACGCCCGCGAGGAGGAGCGTGTGCACCGGCAGGCCGTCCGCGGTGTACGCGATCAGGTACACGGCGATGCCTGCGACGAGGGCACCCGCGAAGCCCAGCGCGGTGAGCCCGAGGGCCTCCACGATGCCCTGTCCGAGCCCGGAGACCTGCCCCAGCACCACCCCGAAGGCGGCGCCGCCCGACACGCCCAGGATCGAGGGCTCGGCCAGCGGATTGCGCGTGAGAGCCTGAAAGCCCGCACCCGCGACGGCGAGCGCGCCCCCGGCGAGCAGGGCGGCGGCGATGCGTGGCACCCGGATCGCCAGGATCACCGTGCGGTCCGTGCCCTGGGACGGGCCGCGGCCGGTGATGAGATCGAGAACGGCGCCAGGGGAAACGGGGGCGGCGCCGACGAGGAGCGATCCCAGCGTGACGGCTGAGAGCAGAAGGAGCAGGCCGCAGCAGATCCACGCGAGCCGGACTCCGCCGGTCATCTGGATGTCACCGGCTGCGCGTAGGCTTCAGGGTGAATCAGGCGCGCGAGATATTCGAGTCCATCCACGATGCGCGGACCGTAGCGGTGGAGGAGATCGCCGTCCGCCGTATGCAGGCGCCCGCTCCTGATCGCGGGGAGGCTCTCGAGGCGCTGCCACTGCTCCTTCGCCGCGGGGCCGGTGCCCGCGCCGTGGCGCGCGAGTATGATGACCTCCGGCGCGCGTCCCACCGCCGCCTCGAGGCTCATGCGCGGATAGCCGTGACCCTGATCCGCCGTCACCGACTCGCCGCCCGCCTCGGCGATGAGCTCGGACACGAGCGATCCGCGGCCCGGGACGATCAGGGGCTCCGGCCAGAGCACGTAGAGCACGCGCGGGCGCGGGCGCCCGGCGACCCGCTCCCGCACCGCGGCGATGCGTCGCTCGAGACCGGCCGCGACGGCGGCGGCGGCGGCACGGCGGCCCGTCAGCTCGCCCAGGCCGGCGATCAGCCGCTGCACGTCGGCCATCGAGGGCGGCTCGTCCACGAGGTAGATCGGCAGGCCCAGCCGCTTGAGCTGATCGAACGTTTCTTCGCGATTGCCCGACCTCGTCGCCACCACGATGTCGGGCTTGAGGCTGACGAGCGTCTCGAGGTTCGGGGCGAGCATGTCGCCCACACGGGCCTTGCGCCTCGCGGCGGGCGGGTAGTCACAGAAATCAGTGACGCCGACCAGCGCGTCCTGGGCGCCGATGGCGAAGAGGATCTCGGTCACCCCCGGCACCAGCGAGATGATGCGACGAGGCGCCGCGGCGAGGGTCACCGCCTGCCCCGTCTGATCCACGACGGTCAGCGCCTGCGCAGTCCCCGGCAGCAGGCAGATGGCCAGGGTCAGGATTCGACAGAGCGGCGTCACGGGGAGCGGTCGGTCACCCCGGCCGATTTGAATGTCGCCATCTCGGCCAGGATCTTCGTGGCGGCTTTGGCGAGGCCGATGCAGAGCGCCGAGCCTGTGCCCTCGCCGAGGCGCATGTCGAGCTCGAGGAACGGCTTGAGCTCGAGGGCGTTCAGCACGTAGGAGTGGCCGGGCTCCGTCGAGCGGTGCGCGGCGATCAAGTAGTGGCGCGCGTCGGGCTTGAGGCTCACCGCGGCCATCGCCGCGGCGCTCGCGATGAAGCCGTCGAGCACGACGGGAATGCGCCAGGCCGCGCCGGCCAGGACGACGCCGCAGAGCCCCGCGATCTCGAAGCCGCCGACCTTGGCCAGCACGTCGATGGCGTCGGAGGGATCCGGGGCGTTGACGCTGAGCGCCCGCCTGATGACGGCGACCTTGCGCCGGCGTCCCTCGTCGTCCACGCCCGTTCCCGTGCCCGTCACCGACTCGGCCGGCGCGCCGGTGAGCGCGGCCACCACGGCGCTAGCGGCCGTGGTGTTGCCGATGCCCATTTCGCCGGTGCCGATCACGTCGAGGCCGTTGTCCCGCTCCGTGTAGACGAGGCCGATGCCCGCCTCGATGGCCGCCAGGGCCTGCTCGCGCGTCATGGCGGGGCCCTGTGCCATGTTGCGCGTCCCGGGGCCTATCTTGCGCGAGACGAGCCCCGGGTGCGCGGGCAGCGACGCCGCCACGCCCAGGTCCGCCACGATCACCGGAGCGCCCACGTGGCGCGCCAGCACGTTGACCGCCGCGCCGCCTTTGAGGAAATTCTCGACCATCTGGGCCGTCACGACCTGCGGGTAGGCGCTCACGCCCTCGGCGACCACGCCGTGGTCGGCGGCCAGCGTGAAGATGACGCAGCGCCGCGCCTGGGGCGGGAACTGGCCGGACATCTCGCTGAGCCGCCGCGCCAGCTCCTCCAGGCGGCCGAGGCTGCCCGGCGGCTTGGTCAGCTGGTCGAGCGCCCACTGCGCCTGAAGCCCGGCGGCGCCGTCGGGTTTGACTATACGGTCAAGGAGCTTCTGGAGCATGTTCACGGGACGGCTCGTGAGGCGGAGCATCCTTGACGATCATGGACAGGCCCGCGACCATGTAGGTGACGCGATCCGCGGCGGCGGCGATGCGCTGGTTGACGTCGCCGAGCGCATCGCGGAAGCGCAGCCCGACATCGGTGGCCGGGTGCACGCCCGCGCCGACCTCGTTGGAGACAATGACGATCGTGAAGCGCCGCTCGGCAAGGAACTCCGCGAGAGTGTCGGCTGCGGCGAGGATGCTCTTGTCCTCGTCGCCGCGGATCAGGAGATTGGCGACCCAGAGCGTCAGGCAGTCGAGGACGACGACATCGACGCGGCCCGCGAGACTCCCGCAGGCCGCCACGACATCGTAGGGTTCTTCGAGCGTGACCCAGCCCCTGGGACGCTCCGCGCGGTGGCGAGCTATACGGGCCTCCATGTCGCCGTCGAGGGCCTGGGCAGGGGCATCGAGGCGGCCACGCGCAGGGCCTCACGGCTCTTGCCGCTTCTGACGCCGCCAAGGATGAGATCGGAGCGTGGCACGGGACTCACCCGGTTCCTCCCGCGAAGACCGGTTGGAGTAAAACTGCCCGGGCAGGTCTCCTGGCTCTCGGATCATCCTACTCCCCACGCCTTCCCGGCCCCGAATCGCTCTGGCCAGTGGCTCGAACGTGGGTTTCGTCCCCGATTACAGTGACGGGGTCGCGGCGGATTCGCACCGCCTTCCCTTGGGCCCGCACCCGGCGGGCCGCCCGGACATCGCTAACGCCAGACCGTAGCAGACCGGATGCGACGGGTCAACCGCCCGCCGGCGCGTCACCGTGCGGCTCCACCGGAGGCCGGCGCGATCAGTAACGCTGGAGGCGGTCGATCAGGCGGCGCTCCCGCTTCGTCGGACGGCCGGCCCCGGGCGGCCGCACCGCAGGCGGCGCGGCGCGCGCCTCGCGCGGCGGAGGGGGCGGGGTCAGGTCCTCGTAGAGGAGCTTCGCCTGGGCGCCCGGCCCCCGGCGGTCGGACAGCGCGGCCACGCGCACGATCTTCTTCGTCCGCGCGAGCGTGATGTGCAGGAGATCCCCGGGACGCACCGCGCGGGAAGGCTTGGCCGCCTGCTCGTTGACGTCCACCTTGCCGCCGTCGCAGGCCGCGGTGGCCAACGTCCGACTCTTGAAGAAGCGCGCGGCCCACAGCCATTTGTCGAGCCGCAGATCCGCCATGACCGGCTTACCGTAGCACAAGCGCTGGGCTATACTCGCGGAAGGGAACGTCACCACACGAGGGCGCGCGGCCCGAAAGGGTTGAGGACCTGAATCTGAAATGCTGAACCTGAAATGCTGAAGAAGAAGATGCGCAGAGGCTGGCTCCTGTTCCTGCTGGTCGCGATCGCCCCGGTCGCGGCCGCGCAGGGCGCGCGCTATGTGGTCGAGGACTGGTCCAAAACGCCCGTCGGGCAGACCGGCGTGCCCACCGGTTGGCGCACCCAGAGCTGGGGTAGCCCGAAATACGAATTCGAGGTCGTCGCCGACAATCCCCACCGCGTGCTCCACCTCGTGAGCAACGGCGACAGCTCGACCATCAACAAGGAGGTCAAGATCGACTGCAAGGACTACCAGGTTCTCCAGTGGCGCTGGAAGGTGGTCGAGCTGCCCAAGGGCGGCGACGCCCGCAAGAAGGCGACGGACGACGAGGCCCTGCAGATCTACGTCACCTTCCCCCGCTTCCCCACGGCGGTGCGCTCGCGCGTCATCGGCTACATCTGGGATTCGATCGCCCCCGCCGGCGCCATCTTCAAGAGCCAGAAGACGGGGCTCGTGACCTACGTGGTCATGCGCTCCGGCGACGCCGACCTCGGCAAGTGGATCACCGAGACGCGCAACGTCTGCGAAGACTACAAGAAGATCTACGGCGAAGAGCCCGACGAGCGGATCGAGGCGATCTCCCTCGGCATCGATTCCGACGACACGCACTCGCGGGCCGAGGGCTATGTCGGCGAGATCGTCTTCCTCCGGAAGTCGTGAGCGCCTGCGTGGAGGGGAAGGACTAGCGGTGGCACGAGGCGGGCTCGAGCCATACGGCGCACTGGTGCTGCGGGTGGTCCTCGGCGCGGTCTACGTCGCCCACGCCTATCTGGCGCTCGTGGTGATTGGCCCGGCGAAGTTCATCGCGGAGCAGCGCGCGGTGCACATCCCCCTGCCCGAGATCGGCGCCTGGTACGTGATCGTGGCGCACGGCCTGGGCGGGATCCTCCTGATCCTGGGCCTCATGGTCCGATGGGCCGCCCTGGCGAATATCCCGATCATGGCGGGCGCCCTCTGGTTCGCGCACCTGCAGCAGGGCTTCTTCATCGTGGGCAACAAGTTCGGCTACGAGTACGTGCTCGTGGTGCTGGGGGCGACCGTCGCCCAGGCATTGCTCGGGCCCGGCGCATTTACGCTGAAGAAATAGTTTATTGATCTGCGGGGGCCTCGGGACGTGCGCCTGCTGCTGACCGTGAGGCGTAGCTCCACACGTTCACTTCGTCACGCGGCGGACCGCGTCGACGACGTCGGCGGCCCCTGGCGTCGCGAAGGCCTCGAGGGGCGGGCTGAACGGGATGGGGATGTTCGGCCCCGCCACGCGCGCGATGGGCGCGTCGAGATCGTCGAAGCAGTCTTCCATGATCACCCACGCGAGCCAGGCCCCCACGCTGCCGCGCATGGGCCCCTCCTCGGCGATGACCACGCGGTGGGTCTTCCGCACGGACGCGACCAGGCCCTCGCGGTCGAGCGGCACCAGGCTGCGCGGGTCCACCACCTCGACTGAGATCCCCTCGACCGCCAGCCGGCTTGCCGCGTCCAGGCTCTCGCCCACCATGCGCGCCGTCGCGATCACGGTGACGTCTGTGCCGCGGCGCTTCACATCGGCCCGGCCCAGCGGCACCAGGGTCTCGGCTTCCGGTACCTCTCCCGTCACGCGATAGAGTCCGCGATGCTCGAAGACGAGCACGGGGTCGGGATCGCGGATGGCGGTCTTGAGCAGGCCGCGCGCGTCGGCCGGATCGGACGGGATGCACACTTTGAGGCCCGGGATGTTGACGAACCAGGCCTCGACGGAGTTCGAGTGGTGCCCGCCCGCCGACCTCCCGATGCCGTAGGGCATGCGGAGCGTCAGCGGGCACGAGATCTGGCCGCCGAACATGTAGCGGCTCTTCGCGATCTGGTTCGCGACCTCGTCCATCGCGCAGGTGACGAAGTCGGCGAAGTGCATGTCCACCACCGGCACGAGACCCGTGATGGCGGCGCCCATGGCCGAGCCCACGATGGCCGCCTCGGAGATGGGGGCGTTGCGCACGCGCGCGGGGCCGAACTCCTCGGCCAGGCCCTTGGTGACCCCGAAGGGCACGCCGAGAACGATGTCCTCGCCGATGCAGTAGACGCGGGAATCGCGCCGCATTTCCTCGCGCAGCGCGAGGTTCAAGGCGTCACCGAAATCCATGACCGCCATCAGGGCAGCCTCACCTGCGGCGCAGGATGGTGGCGAGAAGGGTCCAGCTGCGAGGCGGCGCCCGAAGGTTGCGGGCGAGGCGTACTCTCTGTACGTTGAGCCCGCAGCCGAGGGCGCCAACGAAGCAGATGGGCCCTTATCGGCGCCATCCTAGTCGCGCCACGGATACTGGACGAAGAGGTCCTGGAGGGCGGCCTCGGGCGCCGGCAGCGGGCTCGATTCGGCGAAGTCCACGGCGTCCTGGATCTCCCGCTCGACGGCCGCCGCCACCCGCGTCGCGTGGGCCGGGTCGAGCAGCCTCCGATCCTCGAGGTGGGCCCGCAGCCGCGCGATGGGATCGCGCTGGCGGCCGGCTTCGACCTCGCCGCGCGAACGGTAGCCCTGCGGGTCACCCTCGAAGTGTCCCAGGAAGCGGACGGTGCGCGCCTCGACCAGGCTGGGCCCCTGCCCGGCTCGCGCACGATTCACCGCGGTCTCCATTGCCTCGTAGACGGCGAGCGCGTCGTTGCCGTCCACGGTCACTCCGGGGATGCCGTAGCCCGCTGCGCGTGCCGCGATGCTGCCCCCCGCGGTCGAGAGGTCGTGCGCGGTGGTCGATGCCCAGAAGTTGTTCTCGCAGACGAAGACCACCGGCACCTTCCACAAGGCGGCGAGGTTGACGCCCTCGTGAAAGGGGCCCCGGTTGGCGGCACCGTCGCCGAAGACGGTCACGGCGACCTGGTCGGTCCCGCGCATCTGGATCGACTGCCCGACTCCCGGCGCGAGCACGCAGCCCGAGGTCAGCACGCCGTTGGCGCCCAGGTAACCCACGGACGCGTCGGCGATGTGCATGGACCCGCCCTTGCCCTTGCAGCAGCCGGTGGCCTTGCCGTACAGCTCGGCCATGAAGCCGCGCAGGGAGCCGCCCTTGGCGATGAAGTGCCCGTGGCCGCGGTGGGTCGAGAGCAGGTAGTCGTCGCGCCTGAGCGGCGCGCAGACGCCGGCGGCCACGGCCTCTTGGCCGATCGAGAGGTGGATGAAACCGGGTATGCGTCCCGCCGCGTAGAGCTCCCGCGCGCGCTCCTCCGCTCGGCGGATGCGCAGCATGGTCGCGTACATCTGGAGGAGGAGATCGGGGCCGGGGCGCGCGCTCACGGGGCCCGATCTTAGCCCCGGCTCAACGGAAGGGCAATCTCGCTACTTCGACGCGGGCCCCGGGAACTTGTCGGGGGTGACCTTGTGGTCGGCGTCGCCGCGAGCGGCCCCGGCCGGCGGCACCTGGGGCGCCGGAGCCTGCTGGCAGCCGACGATCAGACCCAGCGCGGCAAGACCGAAGAGGAGTGAATAGTCGCGCATGTCAGCTCTCGCGCCGAACGTCGGGAGGGGACCTAGCGGCCCTGCGGAAAATCGTCGCGGACGGCGACGCTGTTGCCGGGATTCAAGTCGAGTTGCTTCTCTTCGGCGGGCTTGAGCTCGACGCGGAGCCGCCAGATCGGCCGGCCCGAAAGGCGGTTCGTCAGCAAGTACGTCCCGGGTGGAACGTTGGGGAACTTGAAGCTCCCGTCTTCGTCCGTCCGAAGGTCGTAGCGCGCTTCCTTCGTCGGGCTGTCGGGCTGGCCCATCAGAAACAGCTTGAGGCGCGGCATCGGCTCCGGCTGGGCGCCGGCCTCGGCGAAGAGCGCGCGGCCTACGAGCACGGCATTGCCCGCCTGACGCTCGGGCTCGGCTGACCGGCTGGACGCCGTGGGGACACTGGGCAGGGCCCCAGCCCGTGCGAGCCACGCTTGCGATTCGACGCGTTCCTTCGAGCCGGGCTGGGCGTTCGCCATCACCCACTGGAACTCGCGAATCTTTCCGGCATACGGGCGAGGGCCTCGCGAAAGAGGGCCACCGCCTCGGTGTACCGGCCCGCGCCCAGAGCGGCGACGGCGCGCGCCGCCGGATCCGCTTCGGCACGGGCCGGCGGTGCGGATGTCTGCGACTGACAGGCCGGGCCTGCCAGCAGGAGAAACCCCAACAGCACAATCGTGAGAGGGCGCACGTTAGCCGGAGATTTCCTTGTAGCTGCCGCTCTCTGTGGTGAAGGTCGAAGGCAGCGCCCCGCCCCCGGTCCTGACATAACCGCAGTTCCAGATGATGGTCGAATTGCCGCTCGTGTCGGTGTCGATGGTCGTGGCTGAGACGTCACGAACGTCTCGGCTCATGACGGCCCCAATGATCTGCCCGGTGCCGGTGCCCAGGCGATGATGAGGCAGGCGACCAGAATCTCGGCCAACGACATTCCGGCCTGATCCACAGCGACGAATCGGAGCGCGCGACGCATTTACGGACTCGTCACCCGGCCAGTCAGCGCGATGGTAATCGTGTTTGTGTCCCAGGTGGTCGAGTTGGTCATGGTGTAGGTTGTCGCCGCCCCAGCCGCGCCCAGGTAGTTGAAAGTCATGTTATTGAGCGGCCCGATGGTGAATCCTTGCGGCAGATTGATGTTGCCGACGCCGTCCGTGCCTGGGCCGGTCCAGACCGCGCCGGCGCAGCCGTTCAGACGCAAGACCATCTGCGTGTTGGTCGGCATGGTGACGCAGACGGTATTGTTCTGTTGGATCGCGAGCGAGCGGGCCTGGTCGAAGAGCGTGATGACCTGCTGGAGATCCGCGCGCGCCGCGGCCGCCTGGTAGTAGCGAACGAAGAACGGGATGGTCATGAGGGAGAGCACGCCGACCACGGCGATGAGCACGACCAGCTCGGTGAGGCTGAAGCCGCGCTGATCCCGCACGTCGGCGACGCGGAGTCTCATGTGTGGCTCGCCACGAGTGTGGACAGCCGCACGCTGCGTTCGGTGGTGAGCACGACGAAGACGGCGGCCAGGAACTCGGCCAAGGTACAGCCCGCCTGGCTCCCGGAAAGCCTGATGCCTCGTACCGGCGTTTTCATGGGTACCTATATGTCTTCCACTGGATACACAGCAAGGCCGATGCCAGATTGACGTCTTGGGGGTGCTTCGTAAGTACCAGTCGGGGAAGGTTTCCCAAAGCAGCCTTCGGTCCCAGGGCTCATCATCCGAATGAGGGTGGACCGTCCCTGACAATTGGACGACGAAGGACGTCACCCGGCTGGGCTTGGTGACCGCGCCGAAACCGGGGTCCAGATGCTCACGAAGTCGAACGGGTTCTTACACCCGTGGTCCTTCACCCACGGCGTCCACGACGACACGCTCTTCGCTGTGTAGCGACGCTGGACGTCCAGCATCACGTCGAGCTGGGTGTCGGCGACGCGGCTGCGGCTGTTTCGGCTACACGAGCGCGAATAGAAGGATGACCGAACCTCGAGAGCACTCAATGGAAGAATTCACAGCGAGGACTTGCCGAGGGCAGCCGCTTCATAGAAGAAGATAGCGAGCAATGCAAACGGGGAGCAGGCGGCCAGGGCGCTGTCGCCTCGGGCAACGACAAATCAGCGGGACGGGTGCCGCGTTCTGTCGGACTGTTCTGGGTGTGACACTCTCTTCGACCTCGAAATTCAAATCAAATCAATAGCTTTCAAGTTCGGGAGGAATGGAATGGATCGTGCAGCTTGAACTGTCATCGTGAAAATACTAATCCCAGTTCGGACCACGGCCGGCTTGGCCGGGTCAGTGTCAACTTGCTCGGTCCGACCCAGATCGGGCGGAGACGGAGTCAAGCACTGCGCCGCGCTCGTCACGAAGACGACTGGGCCCGGGGGGGGCGCGATGAGGAGAATGCCTTGGAAAGAGGAGACGGGGTTCTTGCTGGTCGAAGTCCTCGTGGCGGTCGCCCTGATCATGATTGGTCTCGTGGCTGTGATGCAGTCGTACCCGCTGGGGGTCGTGGGGATGGACACCGGTCGCAGGCAGTCCACGGGGATCTTTCTCGCCGAGCAGAGGCTCGAGCAGATCAAGGCGTGGGCGTCGAGCACCGCAGCCGGTCAGGGGTACGCCTCGATCACGAACGGCAACCCCTCCGCGGCGGCGTGCTGTCTAGCCCAAGACTATAACTCCATTGCGGGCTACACGCTTTTCCGGCGCCAGGTGAACGTCACTAACGGCCCCACGGCCAACACCAAGAACATTCAGGTGCAGGTCTTCTATCGGCCGCTCACCGGCAATGGTGTCAGCAGCGTGGAGACTCAGGTTCAGATGTCGACCCTGATCGTGTCCGACTAGTGGCGCACTCATGCTGATCAGGGCTGTGAGCCGAAGTCGCGTTGATCAGCGGGGGTTCACCCTCGCGGAACTCCTGGTGGCCGTTGCCATGATCGGGCTCGTCATGGCGGGCCTCCTGACGCTGCTCACGACAGGCAGCGTGAGTTATCTCACGGGCACCAACCAGGTCGCGACCCAGTCGGCGCTCCGGCTCACCCTGGAACGGATGACCCGGGAAATCCGCGAGGCGGGGTACAACACCACCGGCCTCCCGCTCTGCACGCCGCCACCCGTCCCCGCCCCATGTATGGACTCGATCATCAACGCGACGGCCACGAGCTTTACGATCCAGAACGACTGGAACGGCAACGGGCTCATTCAGCCCGCTATCGTAGTTCCCGTGGCGTTCGCGTTTGGCAACGTTCAACGGGGAGAGCAGACCACCTACTCGATCGCCGGGAGCACCCTCCAGCGCCAGGAGTCCGGGGTGGACGCCGCGGCCCAAACGCTCGTCACGAACGTTGCCCAGGCCAGCTTGGGCGGCGCGGCCCAGCCATTCTTCCAGTACCTGGACGCGGACGGGAACGTCCTGCCGACTCCCATCGCCAACCCGAGCCTGAACCAGTCAAACATTCGCGCAGTCGTGGTGAACTTCCAGGGGGGGGTGCAGGGCCTCACCCCCCAGAGCTGGCGGGCCGGAGCGATACAGGTCACGATGAGTGACCGGATCCGCCTGCGAAACCGCTAAGGAGATCGTCCATGAGACCGTGGGTCAGTGCGATTCGGAATGAGAACGGAGTGGTCCTTCCGCTCGCGCTCTTCTTCCTCGTGATCATGACAACTTTCCTGCTGGCGTTTCTCTCCATGAGCGGCTCCGAGCCCGCCGCCGCGGCGAATCACGCCCGTTCCGGCAGCGCGCTCTACGCCGCGGAGGCGGGGATCGCCCACGCCAGGGACGCCCTCGTCGGCGCCAACATCAATGCGTTGCTTGCGGGCGGAGGGCAGCTCTTCAACGCCCAGGCGTTCGGGACGGGCAATTATACCGTGACCGTCGCGAACAACTTCGGGGCGGCGTTACCGCCAGGTGAAACTGCGGACCCGGGGGGAGCGAACAACGACACGGACGGGATCCTCGTCCTCACCTCCACGGGAACCTTCCAGGGGGCGACGAGGCAGGTCCAGGTGTTGATCAGCAACACCACTCAGTCTCAGTTTCAGAACGCGGTCTTCGCCGACGTCGGCATCAACATGAGCTCCACGAGCGGCACAGACAGCTACAACTCCAAGCTGGCGGCCTATAATGCAGCCACTGCGGGATCCAACGGCAGTATCGGCACCAACGGAAACATCACCCTGTCGGGCTCGGTCACGATCAAGGGGGATGCCTCGGCGGGGGGCACCGTCACAGCAGGGGCGGGCATGGTCAGCGGGACCACCCATAGCGCGGCAGCTCTCAGAACTCTTCCGGACATCATCTGCCCGGTCGGTTTCACGTCCTCGGTTCCCAGCGGGGCTGGCATCAGCTACAACGCCGCGACCGGGGCGCTGTCAGTGAGCGGCGGCCATAACGTCACGCTGCCCTATCCTGCTGGCGGAGCCTACCACTTCAGCTCGATCTCCCTCAGCGGTGGATCGACCCTGACGATGAGCGGCGGCGGGCAGCACGTCGACATCTACGTCGACCAGACGCTCTCCGTGAGCGGCGGCGGCATCGTCAACCTCACCGCGCTTCCGACAGCCTTGACGATCTGGGCATGCGGGGCCAACACGAACTCATGGACGGTCAGCGGCGGCAGCGGCGCCTATTTCGGCCTCTATGCGCCGAACCATCAGGTCACGGTCAGCGGTGCGGGGGATATTTATGGAGCCATCGTCGCTGACGTGGACGTCGAGTCGGGAGGTTGGCACGTCCACTACGATCAGGCCCTCGCACTCCAGACGACGCCCGGCGGT
>WNFS01000175.1_pt1 | contig 46371 bp, 45 predicted proteins | sample 5400141 | NCBI WGS metagenome assembly WNFS01 (sample SAMN13153358, study PRJNA577476) | soil metagenome | isolation source: 60 cm saprolite under Madrone tree | place: USA:California | collected 2016-06-14
TTGTCTCCGACCGCCGCAGGGCGTGACGCGACGCCTTGTAGGCTGTAGTCACACATGGCAAGGAACTCCTGTTTTTTAAGCCCCTATAGCCCCAGTTGTGCTCGCCCCCCTTCTTGTGTCCTCAAGCCTTGTTGCCTCATCCCAGATTGCTCAAGTTTTGACCAAGCTCGCTGGTTCAGGGTTCGCTCAGGTCTTGCTCTGGCTCAAGTCCTGACGACAAGCCTTGATTCTACAAGCCCTAGCACTTCCAATCTTAGCACCTGCCTCACCGCAAGCACTGGATTTGGATGAGACATGATGAGCGCTACATTTGGCAAAACTGAGACTGCCACGGAATCTATCGCACGGCAATGGGACATCTTGTGCTGCACTTAGAGCGCGTTGCGATAAGATCGAATCACCTTTTCGGAGTCATGCCCGCGCAGAGACACCCCGCCGCGTCGCGCGGCGGGGACCCGCGTCGTCGCGGGCATCCACGTCCTTCTTGCACCGCTTTAGTTGAGCAGACGAGGATGCCGGCACGAGCCCGGCCGTCGCTGCGAAGCGGTTCGACATGACCGCAACGCGCTTAAGCGGCACAACTCAGCCGTTCCCTTGCGATTCAACATTCGATCTGCAAAAGGTGTCGGATGATCGCGCCGACCGGACCACTCAAGAACGTCAAGATATTCGATCTCACCCGCGTACTTGCGGGGCCGACCTGCGTGCAGATGCTTGCGGATCTCGGCGCCGACGTAATCAAGATAGAGAAGCCGGGGTCCGGCGACGACACGCGCGGATTCGCGCCGCCCTTCATGCCGGGAACCAAGGAGAGCGCCTACTTCGTGGGCGTCAACCGCAACAAGAGGTCGGTCACGCTCGACATCGCCAAGCCGGAAGGCCAGGAGATCGCGCTGCGGCTGATCGCCCAGAGCGATATCCTGGTCGAGAACTTCAAGGTCGGGGCGCTGGCGAAATACGGTCTCGGCTATGAGCAGCTGGGCCAAAGGTTTCCCGGGCTGATCTACTGTTCGATCACCGGCTTCGGGCAGACCGGACCTTATGCGCAGCGCCCCGGCTACGACAGCCTGATCCAGGCGATGGGCGGGGTCATGAGTCTGACCGGCGAACCGGACGGCGAGCCCCAGAAGGTCGGCATTCCGCTCGCGGACCTGTTCGCAGGACTCTATGGCTGCATCGGCATATTGGCAGCGTTGCGCCATCGCGACGCCACCGGCCGCGGGCAGCAAATCGACATCGGGATGCTTGACGCCCATGTGGCTTTTCTCGCCAACCAGGGCATGAATTATCTTGCAACTGGCGAGAACCCGCCCCGGCTCGGCAATGCGCATCCGAACATCGTGCCCTATCAGGTGTTTGCGACCAGCGACGGATTCGTGGCGCTGTCGATCGCAAATGACCCGACCTTCAAACGGTTTTGCGAGAGCTTTGGGCTCGGCCACCTCCTTGCGGACTCCCGTTTCGCCGCCAACGCGGCGCGAGTCGAAAACCGTCGGCGCGTAACCGATGCCCTGACGCCGGTGATGAAAACGATGACGACCGCCGAATGGGTCGACCGGCTCGAAGCGTTGAAGATCGGCTGCGGGCCGATCAATACGCTGCGCGACGTATTCGCAGATCCGCAGGCCCGGGCCCGCGGCGTGGTCGTCCACATGCCCCACGCCGCAACCGCAAAGGGCGTCGATGTCCTCGCCAATCCGGTGCGGCTGTCGGAGACGCCGCCCGATTACCGGTTGCCGCCGCCGCTGCTCGGCCAGCATACCGATGAGGTGTTGTCCGAGCGGCTTGGTTTCGACGATGCGAAATTGGCCGCGTTGCGAGAAAACGGCGTTATTTGACGGCGTGGGAAATAATTGAGGCCCTCATCCTGAGGAGCGGCCGAAGGCCGCGTCTCGAAGGATGGCCGCGTGTTCGGACGTGCCTGTTGCCATCCTTCGAGACGGCCGCCAATCGAAATCGGCTGTTGCCGATTTCGACACTTTTGATTGCCGAAGTCGGGCAAGCCCGACTTCGGTGGGCGGCCTCCTCAGGATGAGGTTCGAGTTTCAGGAACCGACCGACAGGTCCTCAAGCCTCGCCATGTAGCGCACCATAAGGTCGGCTTCGCCAAACATTTCCTGCACGACCCGGAACTCCATCCCCCATTTCGGTTCAGAGAAGTCCGGCTCGTAGGCAACGAGTTCGCTGATGCCGGATTGGATGATGGCCTTGGCGCACTCCACGCATGGGAACCACGGCACATACATGACGCAGCCCTTAAGCGACACGCCGATCCGGGCGGCGTTGTAGATTGCATTGCGCTCAGCGTGGGAACTCCACAGGTACTTGGCCCCGGTCTCGCGGCAATGCCTCGCGTCGACGTCGTCGCGCACGCCGCGCGGAAAACCGTTAAAGCCGGTCGATCTGATCTCCTTGTCCGGCCCGACAATGACGGCGCCGACCCGGCGACCTTTTTCCTTGCTCCAGCGGGCGATCTCATGCGCCAGCAGCATGAACCTCTCATCCCAGGCGCTCGAAAACATTGCTAACCAGGTCCTCCGTTCGCTCGTTCCATTAGAGCACTTTTCGATTAGTATGACACGCACTGTGCTGTCATCGCCGTCCCCGGACTGATCTTAGGGATTGAGCCGGCGACCAGTAAACGCCGAGGAGTGGATACTGGATTGCCCGGTCAATCCCTAAGATGAGGTCCGGGGCGGGTCATGACATGGCAGTGTTGAGAAAACCTTCCGGGAGGCTTCCATGACGGATTTGCGGAGCGCCGGTTCCGCCGGCAGCTTTTCGTGTCTTTGCAGCGCCTGTGAACCATCGTCCGCAATGTCGCGGCGTCAGTTCCTTTGCACCGGAACAGCGGGCGCGGTCGCGGCCGCTTCGGCCGCGGGCGCCATCGCCGCATCCTCCGGCGCCGCGCGCGCCCAGCAGCTCAACGTCGCGCCTGGCCGTCCGATCCTCATCAAGGGCGGCTGCGTGCTCACGCTTGATCGCGCGATCGGCGACTTTGAGGTCGCCGACGTGCTGATCGAGGGCAAGACGATTTCGGCGGTGCGCCCCAATATTACGGCGCCCAACGCGGAGATCATCGACGCCGCGCGGATGATCGTGATGCCCGGCTTTGTCGATACCCATCGCCATATGTGGCAGGGCATCCTGCGCAACGTGTTGCCGGACGGCTCGCTCGAGGACTATCGCGACGTCGTGCAACGCACATTCGGCGCCAAATACACCCCGGACGACGTCTATGCGGGCGACCTGTTCAGCGCGCTCGGCGCCATCGAGAGCGGGGTGACCTGCATTCTCGACTGGTCGCACATCCACAACTCTCCGGCCCATACGGACGCCGCCGTCAAGGCGCTGTTCGACAGCGGCGTACGCGCCGTTTTCGCCTACGGCAACGGCCAGAACGAAACCGGACGCTACTGGGAGATCGCCACGTCGAAATTCCCTGGCGATATCGCGCGCCTGCGCAAACAGTACTTTTCGAGCGACGACCAGCTGGTGACGCTCTATCTCGCGGCGCCCGGCGGCTCGCCGGAGCAGGTCCTGCCACCATTCAAGGCGGCGCGCGATGTCGGGGCGCGGATCACGATCCATGTCGGCGTCACCCCGGCCGGCGCCACCGGCCTCCTGGAAAAGCTGAACGCCGAAAAGGCGCTCGGCGCCGACACCACCTATGTGCATTGCTGCACGCTCAACGACACCGAGTGGAAACTGATCCGCGACACCGGCGGCACCGTCTCGATCGCCGGCTACGTCGAGAGCCTGATGGGCCACGGCATTCCGCCGATCCAGAAGGCCATCGACCTGGGGATCCGTCCGAGCCTTTCGGTCGACGTCGAGACCTCGGTGCCGAACGACTTCTTCAGCCAGATGCGCACGGTGTTCTCGCTGCAGAAGCGCGAGGTGTGGGAACGTCGTCATGCCGGCGACAAGAACCCGCCGGCCTTCCTGACCGTCCGCGAAGTGCTGGAGTTCGCCACGATCGAGGGTGCGCGGGCGAACGGCCTCGACCGCAAGATCGGCACGCTGACGCCCGGCAAGGAGGCTGACATCATCCTGTTGCACACTGACCGTCTCAACGTCATGCCATTTAATAACGCCGTCGGTGCGGTCGTGACCAATATGGGCCCGCACAATGTCGACACGGTGCTGATCGCCGGCAAGGTCATGAAGCGTGGCGGCCAAATGTTGGGCCTCGATCTCGCCCGGCTCCAGCGCCTCGGCGACGAAGCCCGCGACCGCGTCTACGCTGCCGCCAAGGTCAAGAACAGCCGGGTTTAGAGCGAACCGCGCCCTGGGCGTGATAACAATTCCGACCTCATCCTGAGGAGCCGACCGAAGGTCGGCGTCCTGAGGCTCTCGAAGGACGAAGGATTGCCGCTTGCTCGGACGTGCCCGTTGCCATCCTTCGAGACGCGCGCATCCTTCGACAAGCTCAGGAGCGCGTTCCTCAGGATGAGGGTTGGAGATGTGCACGCCCTCGCAGCGGTCCGCGTCCTATCTCGGCGCAGCGGCCTCGCCCGTGGGCGAAGCCGCGTCTGCGGTCCAAGCCTTGTAGTCGGCCTCCGAGACGTCGGGGAGTTTCTTGACGAAGGCGGCGATCGTCCAGATTTCCTGATCGGGCGCTTCGACCAGACCGAATCCCGGCATGCCGGTCATGTTGATGCCGTTGCGAACCACCCAGAAAATCTGCGCCGGCGTGAGGTCCTTGGCTGCGTCCTTCAGATCCGGAGGGTCGGGGCGCAGACCTTCGGAGAATTTCGCCCACATGACCCCCGGGCCGCCGTGGCAGCTCGTGCAGCCGCGCGACGCGAAAGCACGGGCACCCGCCTGGATCGTGGCCGGATCTTCCATCGAGAGGGGCGGCTGATCGACCGCATGCCGGTTGATCGAGGCGTCGCGGACAAATCCGAGCGCCCAGGCGACGACGCCGGGGTCAGGCTGGGTTGCGGCCACGTTATAAAACCCGCCGAAGAAGAACACCGCTGCGGTCACCGCAGCAATGATCGCAAGGGCGCCGATAAAGCTGAGAAATTTCATGGCAAACCTCCGGTTTTCCGGAGCGGCTCAGGTTCGGGCGAACCGGTACGGGCCGCGGGTGGGCTGGTTGCATTCCGGATGCGGCAAAGCTGTGGCCGACTGCCGGCCGAGGGTGTGATCGCGCCGGAATGTTCAGCCGGGAACCCATAGCAAAGAACAACGCCGGCGGGAAAGCCGTCGCGAGCGCTTAATTCCATACCGGGCGAGCGGAACTTGAGCGCACCTCGCTCCCCGACTTGGATCGTCACGCATGAAACATGAGCCCCGGATGCTGGCATCCGGGGCTCATGGCAGAGTCCGTGGTCGATAGTGCGGCGGCTCAGTAACAGACGTTCACCCAGCGAACCACCGGGCCATAGGGGGTGCCGACGACCTGACGCCGCAGGCAGGTGTTCGCCACGATCGCGGTGCCGACGATGCCGGCCGCAACGCCGACGCCAAAGCCGCCCCAGCCCCAGCCGTGGCCGCCCCAGTGGCCGTGGCCCCAGTAGTGGGCCGACGCGGAAGTGGGCGCAAGCGCAACCGCGCCGAGAGCGGCCGTCGCAGCGAGAACAAGAGCCATTTTGCGGAACATGAGTTTCTCTCCTTGCTGTGTTGGATGTTTTTTTTCAATCATCCTGCGAATTAGTCGCTCAGGCCCGCGGCGTGGTTCACGCGTTGCGCCGGGCCACTCTGTTATTAATCACAGCCCATCCGTCAGCCCGTTGCCGGGGCATCGGTTTGTTTCAATCTTAACCGCATCAACCGGACATCCGCCGCGATCCTTGAGCTTGCGCAAGTCCCCTGCCCGCGCCACCATGCAGCCAACTGGATGGCCGGAGGAGGGACTGATGCGTGCTCACACCTTGATCGCGATCTTGGTAGCCGGCGGGGCCGTGGCGGTTGCGGGTTGGGGATCGGCGGCACCCAAGCCCGAGGCGGTATTTGCGGACAAGAGCCCCAGCGCCATACCGGTCGATGTCGAGCTCGTGATCGCGGTCGACGTGTCCAATTCAATGGATCCGGAAGAGCAGGCGTTGCAGCGGGAAGGTTACATCCTCGGGTTGACTTCGCGCGAGTTTCTCCAGGCGCTGCGCAACGGCGCCCACGGCCGCATCGCCATCACGTATTTCGAATGGGCCGGCCTATATGACCAGAAAATCATTCTGCCATGGCGGCTGATCGACGGCCCGGAATCCGCCGAAGCGGTTACCAATGAGATCAAGGCCACCCCCTATCGGCGGGCGCCGCGCACCTCGATCTTCGGGGCCTTGCAATTTGCCAAGCCGCTGTTCGACCAGAGCGGCTATGGCGGCCTGCGCCGCATCATCGATGTTTCCGGCGACGGCTCCAATAATATGGGGCCGCCGGTCACCATCATGCGCGATGAGGTGCTGGCGGCGGGCATCACCATCAATGGGCTGCCGATCATGCTGACCCGGGGCTACGGTACCGGTCCCAGCATTCCGAACCTTGATGTATACTACGAAGACTGCGTGATCGGCGGGCCCGGATCTTTCGTCATCGCGATCAAGGAGCGCGAACAGTTCAAGGAGGCGACCCGCATCAAGCTGGTCCAGGAGATCGCCGGCCTGCCGACCGAGCCGCGCGTGGTGCCGGTGCAGGCAAGGTCACGGGTGTTTTGCTATTGAGGTGAGGCCGATTTCGTAGGATGGGTTTCGCTGCGCTCAACCCATCCTACATGCCTTCACGCGATCCGCTCGTCGCCCTTGATCTGGGTGCGATGCATGACCCGTCGCGTCTGAGGATCGAACGGGTCGCGGCGGTGCAAGACGGCGAGATTGTTCCACATCAGCACATCGCCCACCTGCCATTGATGGCACATGGTAAACCGCTTCGCCGTCGCATGCGCCCACAGCGCGTCGAGCAGCGCTTCGCTGCCGGCGACACCCATCCCGGTCACGTAGCTGCTGGGCCGGCGGCCAAGAAACAATGCCTTGCGGCCGGTCTGCGGATCGGTGCGCACCAGCGGATGCCGCGCCCCGACGATCTCGCGCACGTCGCTGATCTCCCGATACCCTTTGCGCAGCATTCCGGCGCTGTTGCGCGAGGCGTCGTGCACCGCGATCCGGCTTGCGGCGGCATTCTTCAACTCCTCTGGCAACGTCTCATAGGCGGTGAACATGTCGGCGAAATAGGTGTTGCCGCCGTCGGGCGGCACTTCAAGGGAATGCAGGATCGCGGCCTTTGGCGGTACCTCCACGTAAGTCATGTCGGCATGCCAGACCGCCTCACCGTCGCCAAGACCGCCGATCGGCGTGCCGTTCTCGACCACGTTGGAGATCACGTTGATTTCCGGGTGGGCCTTGTTGAACGGCTCGCCATAGGGATTAGGCCCGGGCGGATCGAGTTCGCCGAAGCGTCGGCTGAAGGCGAGAAGCTCAGGATCGGACAGAGCCTGCCCGCGGATCACGACCACAAGCCGCGTACGCCAAGCCGTCTGGATGGCGTCGACATCGCTCTGAGGGAGCGGTTTTGCGAGATCGACGCCGCTCACTTCAGCGCCGAGAGGCGCATCAAGGTTCGAGACCACAGTCGTCATCATCGGCAGCCCCAATTCTGGCGATCGCGGACAGAAATGCCCACACCGCGCCAGCCGGCGGAATTCGGCTCAATCCGGCTAACCGTGTGTGCCCTATCAAAAAATTACCTTGGGGGCTATCGAGCAAGGCATGGTCGAGCGATTCGGTTTCCCGACTTCAGGAGCCGCCCTGAGGGGCAGCACCTCCGGCAGCATCTCGTATCGCAGGATGTCGTATCGCAGGATTGGCAGACGCGATTGACCAATGTACAGTACATTAGACCATCCGCAAACTACGCGGATGTCGCTCACCAGGGGGAACGTCCATGAAAAAGCTAGTTTTTGCACTACTTGCCCTGCCGCTCGCGCAGAGCGGGGTTTCGGCTCAGACTGCGGGCAGCCCCGCGGCGGGAAAGGCATATTGGGAGAGGGCAGCTCCCCGGGCGACGGCGTGCCGGAACTGCCACGGCGAGGCCGGAGAGGGTCAATTCGGACCGGATCTCGCTGGTCGCGGATTGAACGTCGCGCAATTCGAACGCGCGGTTCGCCAGCCTTGGGGCATCATGCCGGCCTTTGTAGACAGCCAGCTCGGCAGTCAAGACGCCGCCGATCTGACCGCATATTTCGCGTCCCTGCCGAAGGTTGCAGAGCCCGGCAAGTGGAGGGTCGAAGTTCCCGCCGGAGCTTCTCCCGGGCACGCCAACATGATCAACATGGGCTGTGGCCAGTGCCACGGTGCGAACTTTAACGGACCGCGCGCCAACATGGGTGCGGTTGACATGGATTTCGACTACTTCGCGAATCTTGTTTACAATCACACCACCGCCATGGCGCAGCACCGGGCCGCGCTCGGACAAAACGCCACCAACCTCGACATGGGCAACTACTCGAGAGCGCGCCTCTCGGGCGGGACGCTGCGATCGATCTATTTCTGGGCGCGCGACGAAATCGGCGTTCGCGTGCCATTGGCGGGCGCTCTAAGCAAAGGCGAGGCCGGGGCCGGCGGCGTAACCTACACCCTGACGGTCACGAATAACGGCCTGCAAGGCAAGGGTGCGATCGCGGAAGGCCTGACGGTCAGCCTCAATATCCCGGCGGATACGGCCGTGGTGGCCGCGACCGGTACCGGCTATCAAGGCATTCGTACCGACGAGAAGACCAAAGCCAGCGTGGCAGTGTGGCAGGTGCCGCGCAGCGCTCCCAAGGATCAGGAGCGCATCACCGTAACGCTGTCCAAGGCCGCAACCGCTGGCGCTAATCTGCGCGGCGAAATCCGCTGGGCCAAGCCGGCGCCGAAGACCGGGCCAAGCCAGGACGTGGTGAACATCGCCCCGGCGCCGCTGTAACGAGCAGACGGCCGGCTCGCGTTGCCCCATCCGACCCTCCCCCGCACGCGGGGGACGGTCATTTATTTGCCCTCCCTCCCAAGCGTGGGCCAATTGCAGGAGTGAGCGAGAGCATGATCCGTTCAACAGAACCGATCATCCCGTTTGCCCTCATTTATCGCCGCAGCGCGTGCGTCCACCTCCCGGCGCGCGGTTCGAGCCCGCACAAACCCTCGGCAATGCGATTACTGGTGCCCCAGATCCCGGCAAGCTGAACCTGGATGGGCGGCACAAGCCGGGGCCATGACGCTGCGATTAAAGCCATTCATCACACGGACATCGAAGCCGCTTAAATTCCTTGGCGTTGGCGCAGACAAATCGATCGAGCATGGGATGATTGGTGAACTGATGATCGGCGCGGGCGCGGTCATGGCGGGGGGATTTACCTATGCTCGCCGGCGGCGCGCCGGGCTCTATCGAGACCTCGAAGCGCATATAGCCCGCATTGTGGCCGCACCGGCGCCTGACCTCGGCGACCTCGCACAGCGCGAACGGCCTAGCTTTGCTGATCGTTTCGCAGTCGTGCCGGATGTGTTGCCGGGGAGGACCTTTGCGGCCCTTAAGGCGGAAGCCGAGCGCCTGGTCGCGCCGGAGCGAAGCTTCGTGCCGACGCACAAAAAGGGCGGCACCGTCGCCTATGAAACCCTGGTCGCATCGGCGCCCGCCATCGTCGCCTTCTATCAGTGCGCCGGTTTCCGGGATTTCATCTCGCGCCTTGTCGGCGTGCGCGTTGCGCCGACGCCGATCAATGATCAAAGCTCGTTGTCGGTACTGTTCTACGACAAGCCCGGGGACCACATCGGCTGGCACTACGACCACAACTTCTACCGCGGCCGGCATTTCACCGTCCTGATCATGATCACCAATGTCGGGCGCGCCGCCGACGGATTGAGCCACGCGGAACTAAAGGCGCGCATAGCGGAGCAGGAATTCGCCGTGCGGGCACGGCCGAACACCGTCGTGGTGTTCGAAGGCGCGCGAGTTCGGCATAAGGTAACACCGGTCCACGCGAGCGAGCAGCGCCTCGTGCTCAGCATGACCTATTGCACCGATCCCACATCCTGGTGGTGGCAGGCCGTATCGCGGCGCCTCAAGGACACCGCCTATTTCGGCGTCCGCGCGCTTTGGACTTGACGCGGGCGGCTTCTGTGGGAGCGCGGGCGTCCCGCCCGCCCACAGCGGTTCCCGATCATATGTATTGGGCGCCTGACATCATTGCCGGCCGCGGCCGGGCTTGTCCTTGTTTCGGCCATCCCGATGGCCTTTCAAACGCCGATCTGCAGAGCTTGGTGCTGAAGCTATTGGAGGAGGTGGCCGCTCTCCGGCGAACGATCGCATCGCAACGCGATGAGATCGCCCGGCTCAAAGGCGGGTCGGGCCGGCCGAATATCAAACGCAGTGGGATGGACCAGGCGACCGAGCCAAAGTCGCCATCGACTGGGGTCGGGCCACGGCCGAAGGGCGGTAAGACGTCGAAGCTTTTGATGGTGTAAGCTACATCGTGGCGCCATTCACGCACCCCAACCCGTGCGGCGATGGCTTTTCCAGCGGGACCTACGGCGTTCTTTGGTTGGTGGAGTGACGCCGCCGCCGATGACGCCGGTGTTAGACGCAGGGGAGGGGACGAATGTCCATAGGAGAATCAATGCGGCGGGACATCAGCACAGTCCGAGTCACCATCTCGTCTTTACTCGCGGGCGCGGCGATGGTCGTGTTGTGGGACACCGCCGCTGCGGCCGACGGTCAGCCTGTGATCACACCGGCCGTCAAATGCGAAGCGTTGGCGGGCGTCAGCTTTCCCGGTTCAACAATAGCAATCGAAAAGGCCGAGGCCGTGCCGGAGGCGCCGGCCGGAACCGTGCGGGTGCGGCCGCCCGATCCGGACACCGTGCCGGTTGCGATCCCGTCGAATTGCCGGGCGCAGGGCGTCATCGACCGGCGCGTCGGGGCGAACGGCAAAAACTATGCGATTGGGTTCGCGATCGCTCTCCCTGATCGCTGGAACGGGCGCTTCCTGTTTCAGGGCGGCGGTGGCTTGAACGGATCGATCCGGCCGCCACTTGGCCCGCAGGCCACCGGCGACGTGCCGGCGCTGGCGCGCGGCTTCGCCATCGTTTCAACCGACAGCGGCCATCAGGGGGCCGTGTTCGATGCTTCATTCATGGCCGATCAGGAGGCGGCGCTTAATTTTGCCCACGCGTCCGTCGGAAAGGCTGCAGGGGCCGCGAAGGCGATCATCGCCCGCTATTACGGCCAGCCGCCCGCGCGCTCTTATTTCGTCGGTTGCTCGACCGGCGGCCGCGAGGGCATGCTGGCCTCGCAGCGCTACCCCGCGGAGTTCGACGGCATCGTCGTCGGCGCTCCGGCCATGCGCACGGGCCGTTCGAATCTCGGCCTAGCCTGGGCCAATTACAACTTCACGCAAATCGCACCGAAAGGGGAAAACGGCAAGCCGGATCCTACCAAGGCGTTTTCGCCGTCCGACAGGAAGCTCGTCGCGGACGCCACCGTCACCGCGTGCGACGCGAAGGACGGCCTCAAGGACGGTATGATCTTCAATACGCGCCAGTGCGACTTCAAGCCGGCGTCGCTCGAGTGCCGCGGCGCCAAGACCGATGCCTGTCTGGCTCCGGATCAGGTGAGCGCTCTGACGAAGGCGTTCGCAGGCCCGAAGAATTCGCGCGGCGCACAGTCCTATTCGGCATTCCCGTGGGACAGCGGCGTCGGCGCCGTGGACCTTCCCATCCCCGGCATTCTCACCACCGGGGCGCGCAGCCCGGTCAATCCTGTCCCGTTCGAGACGATCAACGTCGACGAGATCGAGGATCGGCTCAATGCGGATGGAATGGACCGGCTCCAGAGTACGGCGAACTGGACCAACCTCAACAGCTTCTTCGCACGCGGCGGAAAGATTCTCTACTACCACGGGGTCAGCGATCCGTGGTTCTCGGCCTTCGACACCATCGACTATTACGAGCGCATGGCGAAGAGCTCCGGCGGGCTCGAGCAGGTGCGCGCCAACTCCAGCCGGGCGTATCTCGTCCCCGGGATGGGGCACTGCACGACCGGCGCCGCGACTCTCGATCGCTTCGATTTACTGCAAGCGATCGTAGACTGGGTCGAGCACGGCAAGGCTCCCGACGCGGTGATCGCCACGGGTCCGGCTTTCCCTGGCCGCAGCCGGCCGCTCTGCGCTTACCCGCAACATGCCGCCTACAAGGCCCGGGGCAATCCGGAAGACGCCGCAAGCTTCGAATGCCGTGATTGAGCAGGCGTGATGCCGCTCACGTAATTGCGCGGCGACTGACGCTGGCAGGAGCATTTGAGACCTTTACCCTAGGCAAACCAACGTGCGTGCAAGCTCAAAAACGCGCTCGAACTCTGGATCACGCTGCCGCAACATCAATGACGTTTGTTTAGGGGCCGGGTTCGAGTGGTAGCCGCCAGCAAACGGCCACCTGTCGCACCGCGGACGCGCGTAACCAACAATTAAGCGGCGGCATGCTTCTTTCGAACCGCAGCTGCGAAGGCCAATGCGGTGAGCGGGCCGACCATGATCCACTGCACAACGGTGAATGCGGTCTCGATGACGAGATAATCCGGAATCGACGTCATTACGTTCTTGGCGGCGACCGCGATGGTGGTGAAGCTCCACGAGAGGACGGCGCCGACGGCGGCATAGACGAGGCCGCGCGAAAGCAGCGAGCCTCCGCGCCGCGCGAAAGCCTTTTCGTAGATCCAGGCGAAGACCGCGGCCTGGATCAGCATCGAGAGCAATCCGAACGGCACGATAATATCGCTTCGATAGATCGCAAGCGCCTCATAATATTGCTTGAATATCATGAGGTGCCAGGCGAAACCGAGCGCGAAGGTCGGCACCACATAAGCAAGAATCGCAAGGCCAAAGCGCATCATCATTTTCGTTTTCCCTTCGCCCTATCCGGCTTCGGCCCCAGCGGCTTTGGCGGCAGCGTTCGCACAAAGGACACAGCAAGCTGAAGCCACTCCTCCAACGCGCAGCCGTTAAGTGCCGCGGGATCGACGTAGATATAGCCTTCCATCGTTCGGCCTTTCATCTCCATCGGACGTGCGCCTTCGCGCGTGAGTGCGTCGCGTTGGCGGTCGTTGCCGACGCGCACGAGGAGGCCGCGCCCCGAGGCTGCTGCGAGGAGGTTGCCGTTCAGCATGAAGCCGATTCCGCCAAACATCTTGACTTCCCGAACGGCATCCGTGCCAGCGAGGGCGGTGCGAACGCTCGCGGCAAGGTCCCGGTCAATGACCATGGGGCAGTTCTTCCGGTTCGAATATCGCAGTCAATTGATCAAGCGCACCGCGCCAGCCCTCGGCGTGGCGCGCGACGGCATCGACGCGGGTGAGCTTTTGATGGCGGATGACAAGCTGCGTGCCCCTGCCCTCTGCCTGGATGGTGACGGTCACCTCGGTTTCGATGCCTGCGTGCTCGTCGGGCGGCTCAATGATCCACGAAAAAACGATCCTCAAGGGTGGCTCGATCGATCGATAAGTGCCCGCCACGATGACAGTCTGTCCGTCTGGAAGACCGTAGGCGAAGCGATAAGCGCCACCCTCGCGAAAATCAAACTGTCGCAAAGTGAGGGTGATGTCGGGAGACGGCGAGAGCCACCGGCTCACAAGACTCGCCTCGGCAAAGGCCGCGAACACCTGCTCAGGCATTGCGGCGAGGTGCCGTCGCACCTCGACATCGGGCTTATCGGCGGTCATCGCTCGTGATCTCCGACATGAGCTGGTCGAGCTGACCGACCGCTCCTTCCCAGAACGCCTGGTGCCGCGCAATCCATCCGCCCGCCTCCTGCAGCGGCTTCTGACGCAAGTGAAAGCGATGAACGCGTCCCTCAATGGTGCGCTCAACCAGTCCGGCTCGCTCCAGCACCTTCAAGTGCTTCGAAATCGTGGGCTGGGTGGAGCGAAAGTGGCGGCCGAGTTCGCCGGCGCTCCGTACCTCGCCGTGAGCAAGTGCGTGAATCATCGAGCGACGGGTGCCGTCGGCCAAAGCCCGAAATGTGCGGTTGAGTGTCGTAGCTTTCATAGCCATATGGCTATAGACTTTTCCTACCGAATGCAACCCAATTCAGCAATATTTCGACCGAGGAGCGGCGCCGCGCGAAAAAATCGAAGTACCGTGCACGGCCGCTGGCCGCTCGGGTGACGATCAAGTTGACGATCGTGGTGGTTTTGAGCGGCGCAGTTCTGTTCGTTCTTATACCTGCGCTTCGCGCGCAAGCCGACGCCGTGATCGGGGCGGCCCCGCGCACGTTGGGCGACGCTAGTCGATTTCCGCTGGTGTTGGCGCCGACGATGGCAAGCGCGCTGCTCGCAATTGCGCTCGCTCTCGCAATCTTCAAGCCGGACTGGCGCATCGATTCCAGCTTCGGGCGCAGGACAGAGAATTAGGTTCCTGCGGGCCCTTTCTTCCCATAGCTCAACGCATCGGTGGTAGCCGGCCGATCAACCTCGCTCGAGATACGCCGCGGATGCGCCGAACGTGGCCTGTTGTGAGCTTCGCATTCGTCGTCACCGCGATATTCGCGGATCGGCTCCAGACATCGCCGCCACGATGTTTTGGTGCTTGAAGTCGCAGGAGCAGCGTTTTGGGTTCCGTCTCCCGCTGCTCGCAGCTGCAGCCCTCGGGCAAGCGTCATGCGCGCGCCGAGCGTTGCTAATTATTTGGCCGCTACCTTCAGCTTGTCATAGGAGTACACGTAATCGTTCGCAGCCTGCGGCTTGTGGCAGTTGAAGCAGCCATCGAGATTGGCGTTTGGGTTGGGCATCTTGTCGGCACGGAAGGCTTGGTACTCCCACTCGCCGTTGCGTTTCGCCTCCGGATATTCGGCGCCCCATCCGGTCCGCTTTTCCATTACGGTGTAGCCGAGGATATTGCTCGTCTTGGTGAAGCGGCCGTTGGTGTCCTTGGTGGGATTGCCCTGGGTGTCGAGCTGGGCCGCGTATTGGACGACGGTGATCACCGTGCGGTTCGGCAGCGGAGCGCCCTTCTTGGCGGCATCGACAGTCTCCTGGCTGGTGAAATACTCGCGCACCTGCTTGTTCTCCGGCCGGTCAAGGGTCATGTAGACAACGCCCTTTGCGTACTCGGCTGGAAACAGAATCTTGTCGCCGTCAGCGCGGACCGAAGCCGCAGCAGCCAACCCAGCGATCACGACGATCGTCGTGATGGCGAAATTTCTGCGTATCGTCATGGTCTCCTCCTGCTAGGTGCCCACTTTCGGGCGCTGTTAAATTGAGCTTGGCAAGCGCCGCTTGTCAGCGGCGATGCTTGCCAGGCGTCCATCCGCGCCGGGCGAGATATCTCTCGCCCGCAGCGAGCGGTTCGTCCTCGAGGGGCGTCCCCATCGTGTCGTTCCAGCGATTGAGGAAGCCGAAAGTCGCGATTACGCCGACGATTTCGACGATCTGCTCCTCCGTCCAATGCTTGCGCATCTGCACAAACATGTCGTCAGTGACGGCGTTGGGTACGGAGCCGGCGGCAATGGCGAGGTCGAGGGCCGCGCGCTCCGCGTCGGTGTAAAGCGGGCTTGTCTGATACTCCCAAATGGCCGCGAGCTTGGCCTCGTCCACCCCGAAATGCATCGCGCCGCCGGCCGTATGCGCCATGCAGTATTGACATCCGGCTGCGCGGCTCGTGACGTGAGCGACAAGCCGCTTGAAACCTCGGTCGACCTTGCCGTCCGGATCCCACACGGCTGCCAGCATCTGCGCCCAAGCCTTCACCATTTTGGGCTTGCGCTGCATGATCAGGAGGCTGTTCGGAATAAAGCCCAGCGATTTCTTCGATGCCTCGAATTGCTCGCTGAGAGCCGGGTCCGGCGGCAACGGAAGAATCCGCGGCGAGGGCGTGGCACGCTGGTCCATGGCTTGATCTCCGCCGATACGCGATCTGACGAATATCAGAAACCCTTCTGGCTCGACATTCTCTATCGCTCGTTACAATATGTCAATCAATCCGTTTTGCGCCTTATCGCGCTCTTTTGCAGGTGAGCGAATGGCAAGAACCCGTGGCTTTGATGAAGAGGTGGCGCTTGATGCGGCGATTGAATGTTTTCGGCGGCGTGGCTATGCGGCGACTTCTGTTCGCGACCTCATGGCGTCGATGAAGATCGGCGGACCCAGCCTTTACAACAGCTTCGGCGACAAGCGCACGCTTTTCGTCAAGGCCCTAGAGCGCTACGTCGAACGCTCCGTGCGGGCACGAATCCGGCGATTGGAGAGCTCGCTCCCGCCAAAGCGCGCCATCCATACCTTGATTGAGGAGGTGGTAGAGCGATCGTTGACTGACCGGAGCAGAGGCGGCTGTCTGCTGATCAACTCGGCCCTTGAGGTGTCGCCCCATGATCCGGAGATTGCGGCGCAGATCGCCCGGCGTCTCGGCGAGATCGAGGCGTTTTTCCGCCGCGCCATCACTGCGGCTCAGGCCGATGGCTCGGTCCCACGGAATCGCAAACCGAGTGATCTGGCCCGTCTGCTGCTGGGCATATTGTTGGGCATTCGCGTGCTGGCGAGGTCGAAGCCCGACCGCAAATTGCTTGAGGGCGTGGCGCGCCCGGCGCTGGCCGCGCTGGATTGAGTTTGGCAGAGTGGTGCGACGAAACTCGCCGGAGTGGGAGAGATGGTTTGGCGAAAACTCACTGAAGACGAAATCCAGGCGTTCGAGGCCGCGCTTCCAGCTGACGAGCGGGCAAAAATGTTTGGGCTGCCGCACGGCAAGGTGGCCGGCCACATGTCCGCGGGACGTCACGGGGAGGGAATTACTGTGCGGCTTCCCGAGTCTGAGCGCGAGGCGCTCCTTCGCCTCGGCGCGCGCACATTCGAGCCGATGCCGGGGTGACCAATGAAAGAATGGGTACTTCTCTCGGATGCGATGGTGGCGGACACCGAGAAGCTCAAGCAGTATGAGGAGCCTTCGAGCACGCTGCCGCGCTACCGCCGAAGAAGCGAGGTGTCGGAGCGAAGCGGAGTCGATAAAAAAGCGAAAGGGCGCCGCGGCCGACTGCCCTATAAATGGTGACCCGGCGCGCCGCGCTATCGGTCAAAATTCTCCGCCAATCGAACAATTGCTGCCTCCGGCATATCGGAAACCAGGGCATAAACCAGATCGTCGCGCTCCCAGGCAACGTTGGTCAAACCATCGAGGGTGCGTACGTCCGCCATGCGATCCGCTATATATTGGCGATTAGCGCCATCTCTGGCTGCCTTCTGGCCGAGGCTGGGAATGATATAGAGGGAGAGGAGATAATCGTCGCTTCTATACATGTAGGCCGCGATGCGCCGGTTCATGAAGAAGCAAAGCCGACCACCTATCAGGTGGAGATTGGGGACCGGAGGGCTTGGTGGCGGCGAGAACAAGACCTTACCGGAGAACCAGCTTCTAAGCGCATCGGAATCGCTTGTGGTGACATCGAGCGGCCGACGACTATCGATGAACGTGCGCAGCTCGTTGATCGGGGTTTCTGCAACCTCCAATCGGCTCGCCGGTGGATCCTGGTGGAGCAGAATGACACTCGCCGGAGGGAACAGCAGAATCAGGGCGAACACTCCCAGCAGAGCGAGCCTGCGGGCAACCCTCGAATCGATTCGGCTGATCGAGCGCCTTGGATGACGATGGTTGGCCTGCGAGCGAAGGCGAGCGAGCAATGCCGGCGGGACCGGCTCCGCTTGCAGCGCCTCGCGTACGCGGCGCTCGAAAGCGGATATTGCTTCAGCTTCGCCGCGACAGGTCTCACAGATTCTGAGATGGGATTGCAGGCTGGCGCGCAATGCTTCCGCGCATTCGCCGTCTAACAGCGCCCGAAGCTGGTTGCGGACATCCGAACAATTCATCGAACGCCTCGGATGGAGCTGCGGATTGGGCGAACGATGATATTCGATGCAGTCCCGCGGTCATCATCGGGCGCGAAGCTAGCGGTCAGCTGGTGCCTGAGCATCTCGCGGCCTCGCGCCAATCGCGAGGTAACGGTCCCAACCGGGCAGCCGCTGATCTCGGCGATTTCGCGATAGCTCAGGTCGTGGACAAAAAACAACGTAACGGCGAGCCTTACCTCAGTCGGCAGGGTAGCCATCGCGGCACGGACTGCCGCGGCGAACTCCCTGCGCTCAATGCATTCTGCCGGGTCGTTGGCGTCATCTGGCACCAGCTCAGACTTGGCAGTGGCGTGCGGCTCACTGCGCCGAACAACGGATTGCTCGGGCGAGCGCGCACGCCGACGGTATTTGTCACGGAATAGATTGACCATTATTCGATAGACCCACGCGCGGAATGCCCCGTCGCTGGCGAAGCGCGCATTCCTGTGGGCGTCGTGCGCCCTGATGTAGGTGTCTGAACGAGATCTTCGGCGTCGGCTTGCTGGTCCGTCAGCGCGCGTGCCACCCTGTAGAGGCCGGCCAACAGCCCCTCCATCAGCTGCCCGAACTCCTCACCTTGGCCAGCTGCCCGCATCGATTTCCATCTCACGGCCAGGGGTGTTCCCCGCCTTGCCCAACGCAGGTTCTGCCATCCCGTTTATGGCTTCACCAGAACAAGGTGCGTGCGCATCCCGAGGTGGATCGAACAGGCGATCGAATACTCACCAGGCCTCATGTCGGCCGGAACCTGGAACAGGAAACTTGTCGCCGGCTCAATGAAATGTTCAGGCAGCACGTCTTCTTGATCCGGGAGCACGACGGAGTGCGGATCACGATCCTCGTTCTTGAATACAATCCGGTCGCCCGGATGGGCCAGTATAGGACTTGGATGAAACGCATGCATGCGCAAGATCACTTCGATCTCGTCGCCATCCGCTAAGACCAGATCCGCGGGAGCGGCGGTGCCAAGCCATATCGTCAGGGCGAATGCGGCGCCGCGCGTTGCCGCTGCCGTCCGTGCTTTGCCCGCGCGCGCGATCTGATGTCCAGCCACCGCGTCGGTTGGCACGCGCATCACCGGGCCGGCTCGGCGGGAAACCTCCCCCACAGCGCGCCCGGATAGACGGCCTTGGCTTGGCTCAGGCTGCCATCGGAGTGGTAGTCGAGGAGAAATTCTTTGCCCGGCCACTTGTTCATCACCACGGTCTTATGCGCATTGCCACCGCCGTCAGCCACGACCGAGTGCTTCCCGGATCCGAATTCGCCGAGTGGCTCATCCTTGAATGGCTCGGTCTCGAGGACGTTCCAGAGGGTGTACACCCCATTGGGGATCAAGCCGCCCAGATCGAACTCGATCTTCACCTTGCCGTCATCCTGCTTGGTCAATTTGGCGCTGCCGTGCGCCGCCCAGAAGCTTGCGGCCGTCATTCCCGGCGGCAGCCCGTTCTTCAGGTCGCGCTCCTTCTGCGGAAACAACGGAACGATATAGGCCTCGCTCCGCTCGGCAGCGACAGCTGCCGAGACGAGCAGCAGTACAAGCGCGGTCGCCGTGCTTATGGTGAGCCGAGACCTCTCGAAGATTGATCGGCGTGGCATGAAACTTCTCCCGCAATGAATGGCCCCGCCGCAAATAAATCAACGGCTGCAAGCCAATTGAAGCGGTCAACCTTGATGGCTCCCGCGCCGATCAAAACGAACGACGCCGCGGTTTTCTGCGGGCGAATTGGAACCACGGCCATCACAAGATCGTGAATGAAGGATTTACGCAGCTATTCCAGCGTTCACGCGAGCGCTTGGGAAGGTTGGGTGTCCATCCGGGGTGCTGGCAATACCGCTGGCGGCATTGGCCGTCGCCGTGCTGGCGCCTAGTGATGGAGCGCATCTTCTTGCGGCCTTGGGTTCTGATCCGCTGTTTCTTGGATTGCTCACCACGGGAGGCCCACAGCTTTGGTGAGAAAGCGCGTGAAGGGTATCATCCGTTCACAAAGTGCCGTGTAGTCCCCGAGGAAGGTCGGGCCGCATACGAGCTCGTCGGCAAGCTCGTATGAAATCAGAAAGCTCTTGCGCATCAAGTCCGAGGCAAAGCGATGATCCTTGGGATAGCCTATGGGAGGTCGCTGCAGCTTTTCGCCTCCAATCGGCAATCCGACATCGAGCGCCGACTGCCATGACTTCGGCTGTGCCACGATTGCGTCGCGCACCTTCTTGAGCGTGGCCGAGTCCGGCTGCCATAAGCCTCCTCCTCCGAAGCATCCCTTGGGCGCTATGCGCAGATAATACGACGGAGCTTGGCAGCCAACTTTGCTTCCGCGATGCCAGAAGTGCAATGCCATGTCGGTCTTGTAGGGACGGTGGTCCTTGGAAAACCGCAGATCCCGATAGATCCTCGAGATCGACCCGCCGCTCACGCGCGGATCCGCCACGAATTGCCGGCTGATCTTGCGCAGCTCACCGCCGAATTCCTCCACGAAGCGAACCAGGGGATCGCGCACCGCACTTTCATAGGCGCCCTTGTTTGCCTCGAACCAGGCGCGGTTGTTGTGCACCGAGAGCCGCTCCAGAAATTTGAGCAGCTCAGGGGGGAAGCTGGCTTTGGGCGCCTCTCGATGTGCCATGACGGACCCTCCTCGTTCGGCGAGGACGACCGCAGGCCACACATCCCCGCCCGGTCGTCCGCCACGCCAAGCGCGCCGACAGCCTTGCTATTTTGCGAACATTACCGCGAAGGGCCGGGCGTCGAACACAACCCGGATTTCGGAAATTTTGTCATCCTTGACGCGGAACCATTCGGAGATGAATGCCGTCCCAACGGGCGTGTTGGTGATCATATCATAAAGCACGCGCACGTCGTCGCCGTCGACGAACAGCTTCTTAACATCGACGCTTTTCACGATGCCGGACATTTTCTTCACCGCCTCGACATAATCGTCCGCATTGCGGAATGTATCGATCGGCCCTTTGAAATTCAGATCGTCGTGCAGCAGCTTGCGGGCCGCTGAAAAATTCTTGCCGCCGACCGCAGCATGAAACTTATGAACCACTTCGCTCGCAGACGCCATCGGAGCTGTCCTTTCGCAATTGGGTGAGACGCCTTCAATCCTCACTGTGAGGCCGGCCCCTTTCAATGCTCGACAATCCAAAACAGTTTGCCGCTCATCCAACCCGTCACCAGTCGACCAGCCCAATCGGGTCCCGCACGATGTTTTGATGACGGCGGAGACGTTCGAACAAGGAAACCAGCGAACGGTGTGCGTCGTCTGCGCCGCGGTCATGACGGCTCATCGGCGGTTCGACGATCATCAGGCGACGGTCTCAAGCCGTCGATGGTCATTTGAGCTTCTGCGCCGTTGGAACCGCGCAGCTCCCCCACATGCTAGGCGCCGCGGCGGAACTCGCCGGGCCCCAGCTGAAAAATTCGCTTGAAAGCCCTGCTGAACGCCGCTTCTGACTCGTAGCCGACCATCTGAGCCGCGGCGACCGTGAATCCGCTAAGATGGTGTCCCAGCGCTCGGCACATTCATTTCTTAGGCTCGATCGACGTTGGCGGTAGCGCGAGCTGCGAGAGCGACTTCAGCTCCCCGACTCCGCGCTCCAACGTCTTCGTCGCAAAACGCCATTGGCAGTTCATGACATCCTCGGTACTGCGACAAGCAGCGAGCGCTGACCACCCCTCCACCGCCAGCAGCACGCGCGCTTTCGCGGAGTTCGAGATCTCCTCGGAGAGCGCCTGCGCTCCCTGGAACCATCGCGTGAGCGCGCGCTGGTTGCCTTCGAGCAGAACTAAGCAGGCCGACTCCCAAGCTTTGCTCTCCTCGGGCACGCCGTGCGTCGACTTCGCATTATCAAGCATTTTACGATCCTCCCACTTTCTTGCATCAGGACAACATTTAATCAGTCGCAAGCATCATGAATCACCACCGCCTGCAGTGGGTCGAGGTCACGGTGCCACGGCTTCTCCTCGAGCACGCGCTTGGCGTTCATATAGCCCATTTGCCAGCGGGTTCGGATGCCCGTGTGCGTGAAGTCGATATCCTTGGTGTGATCTTCGTGGTCGAGGCGCGGAGCGAGCAACCGCACCACCTGCATCGTGGTTCGACAGCCGTATCGCGCGAGTTGGCGCACGTCGGAATCGTTTTGTTGATCGGCCGGCACTCGCCTGGCAAGTTCGCGTACGACGTGACGGAGCCGGTGGATTTGCTCCTGACGGCCTATGTGACTCTCGGCGCGGCTCGAATATTGGATTTCCTTCTGGCGTCCGAGCACCTGCCAGATCGATTTTGGCTCCGAACCTTGCGAATGCCACATGTTTACGGAGAAGATCAGCGAGTCGCGTCGGGGCTCTTCGTCGAGCACAACCTCGATTGGAGTGTTCGAATAAAGCCCGCCGTCCCAATACGGTTCTCCGTCGATCCGGACCGCGGGAAAACCGGGCGGCAATGCTCCCGACGCCATGACGTGATCGAGTCCGATCTCCATGTCGCGGCAATCGAAGTAGCGCATTTTGCCGGTCCGGGCATTTACGGCGCCCACCGTAAAACGCTTTTGTTTGAGATTGATGTAGTCGAAGTCGACGAACTGGCCGAGCGTCTTCTTCAGAGGGTCAGTCGTGTAGAAGGAGGCGCGCTCGACGCCCACGGGAAGGCGCAGGCCGTATGCGGCCTGAAGATTCGGTTGAAAGAAACCCGGAACACCATGCGTGAGCGTCTGCATGGTGGCGAATGCCCCACCAAAGACAGGCAGCGTCCATGCATTGTCAAATAGTCGATCGTTGCCGACCTGCGACCAGAACGCCCGAAGTCGCGCAAGCCGCGCAGCCGGTGCGTTGCCGGCGATGATCGCGCCATTGATCGCGCCGATCGACGTGCCGATCACCCAATCAGGCTCGATGCCGCATTCGTTCATGGCCTGATAGACGCCGGCTTGATAGGCGCCGAGCGCGCCGCCACCCTGCAACACCAGCACGATTTGTCCGACCGGCTGTTCGGTGCCGTGGGCGCTCGGGCCCTTTGCACCCAATTCGGGAACATTGCGCATCGTCGTTTTCATCGGGCGACCCACACTGTCATGGCGACTTCTTGTAGTCGTGCAGTACGCGACCGTAAGGAAGTGTCAGGTCGGCAATGAAATGCAGGCCTCCCAACACCGCCCTGACCGGCAAATCGGCCACTGGCGCATTGACATGGGCATGAAGCTGCAGCCGCGCCGGCCCGGACCAGGCGCCCTTGACCTGAATGTCGACGAGCTCATAGGCCACGAGCTGGGCAATTGCCGGCGTGCCATCCACGTCGGGGATGAGCTTGAGATTGACCTGCGTCTTGCTCATGCGCTCGACGATCGCTTCGGTGCTGCATTGCCGCCGCCCGGCAACGTCGTAGAGCAAGTGCTGATGCTTGTAACCCATCGTAGCGACAGCAACGATGATACCGCCATATTCGAGAACGCCGGTGAGCGTGTCGTGGACGATCGCTAATCTCGGGTTTGCGTTCTTCTTCGGGAAGCCCCAGATTTCACGGCCGCCCGCGATCGGAGGCTCGTCATCGAGATACATCTGAGCGGTGAAATTTACCGGCTTGCCTTCGAACATCGCCGGAATGACCACCCCCGATTCCGTGTAATCGCCGAAGCCGGCGGAATCCGGCATACGGATAAACTCGTAGAGCACGATATTGCTGCCGTCCGGCAGCAATGGCTCGGGCACTGCCGCACGGATCGCATCCGGATCCGATTTGTAGCTTACGATGAGATATTCACGATCGATAAAACGATAGGGCCCGCGCGGATAAGAGGGAGCGGCGAGGGGCATCGACGGCAGACCCAGTATCTCCTTCGCGTTCATTGCCCATGCTCCGTCAATGAGCGGTCCAACCGCCGTCTACCGGGAGGATCGCACCGGTGATCGAGGCGGCTTCGTCGGAGGCAAGGAATACCGTGAGTGCGGCCACCTCGGCCGTCGTCACGAATCGCTTGGTCGGTTGCGCGGCGAGCAGAACCTCCTTTACAACCTGAGCCTCGGTCATCCCGCGTGCCTTGGCCGTGTCTGGAATCTGATGCTCGACGAGCGGCGTCAGTACATAGCCGGGGCACACCGCGTTGGCCGTAATGCCGTGCTCGGCCGCTTCAAGGGCCACCGTCTTGATGAGCCCGGCGATCCCGTGCTTGGCCGCGACATAGGCCGACTTGAAGGGCGATGCGACCAAGGCATGGGCGGACGCGATATTGATGATTCGCCCCCAGCGGCGTCGCTTCATGCCCGGCAAGGCGTAGCGAATGCTATGAAATGAGGCCGAGAGATTTATGGCGAGAATCGCGTTCCACCGCTCCACGGGAAATTCCTCGATCGGCGCTACGTGCTGTATGCCAGCGTTGTTGACGAGGATGTCAACGGCGCCGAATTCCTTCTCGGTGTCGGCGACCATCGTCGCGATCGTCTCCGGCCGGCTCATGTCGGCAGATGCGTAACGCACGACGACCCGGTATTTCTCGGCAAGACGGGTGCGAATAGCTTCGATTTCATCGGCGTTGCCGAGTCCATTGAGCACGACGCCGTAACCCGCGGCAGCGAGCGCCTCTGCGATTCCCAGGCCGATCCCGCTGGTCGATCCCGTGACGATGGCGGTCTTTCCCTTGAGCATTTGGCGAATCCTTTGTTTTGATCTCGGGTGTCACTGCCGGCAGGTCGAAGCGTTGGTGGTTTCGCCGGTTGGGCTGGAGCCTGTAATGAGGCGTGCTCCGCGCTCGAACGTCACGTAGGCCCAAAGCCAGCTAAGGGCGACCATGAGGCGGTTTCGGAAGCCGATGAGGAAATAAACGTGAACCGCGCCCCAGAGCAGCCACGCAAGCCCCCCGGATAGCCGCACAAAATCGAAATCAGCGACCGCGGATTTACGGCCCACCGTCGCGAGGTTACCGAGATTGCGATAACGGAACGCATCGGGCGGCGTCCGGCCTGCCGCGTGTGCGCGGATCACCCGTGCCACGTAGGCGCCCTGCTGCTTCGCCACCGGCGCGACACCGGGCAGCATCTTACCCGCGGCGTCCTGCGCGTGAGCGGCATCGCCAATAACGAAGATCTCGGGGTGGCCGGGAACGCTGAGATCATTGCCCACTGCAACGCGGCCGGCCTTGTCGCACGGGGCCGCAAGCCAGCGTGCGACCGGCGAGGCTGCGACACCGGCGGCCCACAACACCGTGCGACAATCCAAACGCTCGTTGCCGATGCTCACGCCGTCTGCGTCGCATCGGGTCACCGGCGTGCCGAGGCGAAGCTCCACGCCCAGCCGTCTGAGCGCCCGCGCGGCGGAGGTCGACAGCGTCACCGGGAAGGTCGGTAATATGCGTGCGCCCGCCTCGACCAAGACGATGCGTGCCGACCGGGCGTCGATCCGGCGAAAGTCAGCAGCGAGCGCCACACGCGCTAGTTCGGCGAGCGCGCCCGCGAGCTCGACACCGGTCGGCCCGCCGCCGACGATGACGAAGGTCAACAGGCGTCCGCGCTCCAAGAAATCATCGCTGCACTCGGCGGCCTCGAACGCCATGAGGATTCGACCGCGGATCGCAGTCGCGTCGTCGATCGTCTTGAGGCCGGGCGCCGCCGCCTCCCAATCGTCATGCCCGAAATAGGCGTGCCGCGCGCCGGTCGCGAGCACGAGGTAGTCGTAGCCGACGCGCTTCTCCCCGAGAAGGATCACGCGCTGCCCTTTGTCGACGCCAGTTGCCGTACCCAGAAGAACCGTGGCATTGCATTGTCTGCGCAGGATCCCACGGATTGGCGAGGCGATATCGGCGGGGGTAAGGCTGGCGGTCGCCACCTGATAGAGAAGCGGCTGGAAGAGGTGATAGTTGTATCGGTCGATGACGGTGACCTCGACCGGCGCGTTGGCTAGTGCCTTTGCGACGCTGAGGCCCCCGAACCCGGCGCCGACGATGACCACCCGCGGGCGGTCGCGCGGCATTTCCTGCCGTTCTAGAGTTGAGCGCCCTGGGGGGCGGAGACCCGCCGCATCGTCCCTTGCCGGCTTCAACCGCTCGCCAAGCTGTGCCATCGGGTACGCCTTTAATCTTTCTGATTGGCGAGACTACGCCGCCGTTTCGGATTCACCCACCCAGGCTTCCTTGGCGAACTATTCGTGCTGTGTGCGGCAAATCGGACAGTGGACCCGCGCGAAAAAGACAGGCGTAGAATTGAAACTGCGCGATCGGCGATCCTGCCGGTCAGCATGTTGCGTACCGTATTGGGACATTTGACCATGACGGCGCCCATGGAACACTCCTCATGTGACTTGATGAGCGATTCCGGTTCGACCTCCTCTCGACGTCACTCGAACGTCGGCAGGTGCTTCAGTGCGACGGTCGAGGTGACGAGGCCGCTTTGATTCAGGTGAATCCCTTCAATATCGTGAGGGTTCGAGGCTAGGGCCGATCGATCATGCCGGGAATTACTTTTTCTGTATTGATTTCATCGCAGGGGCGCATCAAGCCGATCATCGATCGCTTCAGCAGGCAAACGGATCTGCACGTCGCATCAACGGCGCCGTGTGCAAGTCGCCAAGAGCGGGTTTCACATGTTGTGAGTAGCATTCCGCTGCGCAATCTACAGCGGCTCGTGGCGTCGAGAATAAAGTTGCCACACCGTGAGGCCCAAGCTTACCCAAAGGAGCGGAACATAGAAGGCAACAATCAGAAATGTGACGGCGGACGCCGACTCATAGAGTTGCTCGCGGACTCCAAGCAACGACGTGTTAACAAGGTCGAATGCGCCCTCCGCGACAAACACCCAAACCAGCAGCGGGGCGATGCGCACGCGATAGCGTAGCGCAACGATTGCAATGACCGCGAGGATCGTGCTGATCACGTCGCCGGCCGCAATCTGATCCCTGGCGCCGTCGGAAACCGCAAACCCGAATTTCTGGGCAGAGAAAATCTGTAACGCGATATCGCGAAATGCGTGAACCCATAGCAGTGGGGTGAGCGCTTCGGCGCGCTTCCTGCTGGCAAGCCAAGGCGCCACGTACCAGATGGCGATCATGGCAAACATAACGAAATTAAGAACGTTGGCGAGCACCGCAGCTGCTGTCAAAGTCATGACATTTCCTCAGCCATACTGATTCTCAATTCGGGCACTTCAACCCTTTCGGAACCAGTCGAGTGCGTTCTGCCGCACCGAGAACCACGCGGTCGGGAAAACCGCGGGTCCTTCGAAGACCTCCTTGCCGTCCTCCTCGATCGTGTTGGGGAATCCGGCCGGAACGTGAAAGGCGAATTTTTTGGCGCCCGCCGCGCCATAGCGCGGGATGATGGAATCGTCCCGCCACTGCATGACGCCCGGACCAAACTGATGGAGGAACTGGGTCGCGTCGATCAGCAGAAATAACGGGCGCACTTTCTCCGCTTCCCAGGCGAACAGCGCGAGCGTTGCTTTGAAAGCGCCATCTGTCATTTTGGCGGGCAGCCAGCGCAATTCGAGGATCTTTGCGGACTCGTGATAGAGGATTTCTCCCCAAGTGTTGCTCGCCACCTTGGAACTCATTTTTAAGGCTCCCTCTGATGTTTGCGGCTATAGCGGTTCCCGGACATATTGAACCGTTCATTTCGGAGTCATGGCCGGGCTTGTCCCGGCCATCCACGTCTTTTTGGCTGAAGGCTCGTAAGAAGACGTGGATGCCCGCGACAAGCGCGGGCATGACGCTGGAGAGGTGATTCGATCTCATCGGAACCCGCTGTAGGTTTCTTACCGCGTCCACTTATCCAAATCTTTGCGTTCGTATTTGGTGGCCGACCTGCGCTTCAGCGTAAAAACGACACACTGAAGAGTTCTTGTTTCGCAATTGTGCTCCCACGGTTCGGTTGAAGAATCAGGTTCCAGCGGATGTACCAGAACGACAAATTTGCTGGGTGCATCGATTTCATGCGACTTGCGTATCGAGCCATGCGACGCGGGCTCGGTCGCGCCGACGTAGCTGCCAGTCCGCCGAGATCAGGGGTTGGCTCAAGGCAATCGCAAACGAGAGTTGATGGCTTCAGTGGAGGCGTGTGCATCGGAATTTGCTACGCGTCCAAACATCCTTGAAACGGACATCAGTGAGCGGGACACGCGATGATTCGGCAGGTTCTCTTGCCAACGGTGGGCACGGATGGTGCGAAGAAGCCAGGTGACCGCGGGCTCATGTCGCCTCCCGGCAACGGTAACGATCAGGAGTTCGCGGAATAAATCCGGATCGACAAGCGGTCTCACCACGGTCGCAACGTTGGTGAGAGTGAACTCCGGCATGATCGTGACCCCGAAGCCCGACGCGATCATCGTTTGCACCCAGTCCTCTCTCGAACTCCGGTAGACGACATGAAGCTCAAACCCCTGCTTGCGGCAGCTCTCCAACAGGAAGTCGCCCATATCGCAATTGGTGCGAAACAAAAGCCTCTCCCCTTGCAGGTCGCGCAACGGAACGGCCTTGAGATGCTCGAAGCGGTGACCTTTCGGCGAAACAACGACGATCTGCTCCTGATAAAGCGGGCAATATCGGAGCCGCTTATCGGGACGAGCCACATAGGCCATCACCGCCGCATCCAAGTCGCCGCATAGCAGCAAATCGTTGAGACGTAGGAGTGGTGCCTCAACCAGCGACAACTCGATCTCGGGTTGCTCGACACCCGATCGCACCAGAAAGGGCGCCAAACGGACCGGCCCGATGCTGGGCATGTGCCCCAGCCGCAGGACCTTCTTCTCTCGACTCAAGTGTTGCCTGGCAGCACCCTTGGCGCGCATCGAATGTGACAAGACTTCCTCGAGCATGGGCCGCACGAGCTTGCCGAGGTCGGTTAGATGGGTGCGGTGGCGTTCCCGGCGAATCAGCAGGCCCCCCAATTCTCGCTCGAGCTTCTGCACAGCACGAGTGAGCGAGGGCTGCGAAACATTGCAATGTTCCGCGGCTCGCGCGAAGTTCAGCGTTTCGCACAACGCTAGATAGTATCTGATTTGATAGAGTTCCATACTATTGGTCATATGGAACGAAAGGCGACTGGCCATGGACGCGGCCCGGGACTTTCGGACGCCTCTTTCGTTCCTTGGGCATTTTCTTTGGGTCCAGCGCGCAAGGGGGGCCCCGCCGCTGCAGATGACAATGAAACTTGCTTATTAATCGATGATTTCGGTCATATTACCGCGCCATTACGGGCAGCGTCTGGCTACGCTTGTATCGGGGTACCCGACAATGGGGCCTTGCGCCGGGGGAGCACATCACTTCCTTTCGCGCGACGCCTTCCGGTATGATAACCTTGGATTAGTTCTAATTTGGTGGCTGCCGGCTTCACCATGGCGAACGTCTCGCGTCAAATGCCATGAACAAACGGATCCTTGTCGTTTCGCGCCACGCGAAAACGCGAGCGGCGCTCGTGAGGATACTGGCGCCGGCCGGGTACGCGGTGGAATCAACCGACTCCGTGGTTCGGGCGCGTGAGATGGCCAAAGCCGGCGATGTGGCCCTTGCCATCCTGGCGCCGGCCCCATTTGGCAAAGGGGGGCCCGCACTCGCGCGGGATATGGCCGAAGCGATCGGCGGGCTAATCGTCGTGGCAGATCAGCCCGCCGTCGTGGATCGATGGGCCGCGCTGGGGATCAAAGTCGATGCCTGCATTACGGAGCCTTTCGAGGCGCCCGAGCTCCTGGCGCGAGTAGCAACGATCCTTGAGCGCGATGACGGCAATCGCGGGGACATTGACCGCGAGCAAGCGCTCCTGACCTTCGAGGGGTTCACTCTCGACATCGGAGGCCATTCGCTTATCGATGCCAGCGGAAAGGAAGTCCCCCTCAGCCGCGCTGAATTTGCACTGCTCGTGACGCTTGCGCGCAGCTCCGGCAGGGTACTGTCGCGCGACCGATTGCTTGGTGCGGTAACCCACCACCCGGAAGACGTTTATGATCGCAGCGTCGATGTGATGGTGTGGCGCCTGCGACATAAGATCGAGCACAACCCTAAGCAGCCGCGTCTCATCGTTACTGTGCCGGGGGTGGGTTACAAGCTTGCCACGAAAGTGCGGTCGACCCGTTCGGCGGCTGAAACGGTAACTGAGTTACGAGCCGAGGATCAGGCATTTCTGCCGATGCAAACCTCCGCACTGAGGCGGCATGACGCGAGCGAATGCCGGCTGCCGGTCGAGCAGCGGCATATCACGGTGTTGGCATGCGGGCTCGTCGGATTGGACGCTCTGTTGTCGCAGCTCGACGCTGAACAGATCAAGGCGGTGATCAACACATATCGGAGTACCTGCTCGGGAGTTGTTGCGCAATTCGGGTCTTTTGTGACCAAGTTTTCAGGCGATCGTATTCGTTTCTATTTCGGCTATCCCGAGGCGCATGAGCATGACGCCGAATGGGCGGTCAGAGCAGGAATCGCAATCATCGATGCTGTGGCGGCGCTCGCTGCCAGCACCGGAGTCAATCTGCGCGTTCGGGTGGGGATTGCGAGCGGTGTAGTCGTCGTTGGTGATCTTGGCAGTGGCGCGACCGCAGAAATTATCGGTGAACTCCCCAGCTTGGCGGCCTGCCTTAATGCGTTGGCGCCGCCAGGCGCCGTGCTGATCGCTACCTCTACGCGTGATCTCGTCGGCGGCTTGTTCCGATACAAGCAGATTGGACCAGTAACAGTGGCGGAGATACCCGAGCCGATTGCCGCATGGGAGGTGGTCGGGGAAGGCGCAGTCGAAAGTCGCTTTGACGCACTTCGCGCCAGTGGCCTTTCTCCGATGGTCGGGCGTCAAGAGGAGATGGAGCTGCTGCTGCGGCGGTGGCAACAATCCGGAACGGGCGAAGGTCGTACTGTCCTGATTTGCGGCGAGCCGGGAATCGGCAAGTCGCGCCTCGCCAAGTGGTTTGCGGAGCGGGTCGAATCGGAGCCGCACACACGGCTGAGCTACCAGTGCTCCCCCTACCACAGAACGAGCGCATTTTATCCGGTGGCCGCGCAGATTGCGCGTGCGGCAGGTTTCGAAATGGACGATCCGCCCGAGCGACGGCTCGACAAGCTCGATGAGTTGCTTTCGATTGTTGGTGTCAATCGCACCGATGCCGCGCCGTTGCTCGCCGCCCTTTTGTCAATTCCTGCTGCTGGGCGCTATAAACCGCTTGCTCTCACTCCTGCACAGCGGCGTAGCCAAACCCTTTCAGTCCTCGTCGAGCTGATATCGGGCTTGGCCCGACAGCGACGCGTCCTCGTTATATTTGAAGATGTGCATTGGGCTGATGCAACGTCGCTCGAGTGGCTGGATCTTGCGATAGATTTGGCCAGGCGAACGCCAATTATGGTGATCGTCACCTGCAGGTTGGAATTCAAGCCCCCTTGGTCTGGTCTACCCGGCGTCAGCACGCTCATGCTCGGCCGCCTCGAACCGCGAGACGTTCGAGCTATGATCAAAGGGATCTTGCGCGTGCGCCGGCTCGACGCATCGATCATCGATCGGATCGTCGACCAGACCGACGGTATTCCCCTGTATGTCGAAGAGCTGACCAAGACGGTCGTCCGCGCAGATCCCGCTCCACACGGCATTGACCCCAATACGGCATCTTCGCCCTTCGCAATCCCGCTCACCCTGCATCATTCGCTGATGGCGCGGGTCGACAGCCTTGGCTCGGCGCGTGAAGTGGCTCAGATGGGGGCCGCCATTGGGCGCGAGTTTTCATACGTGATGGTGCGACAGCTGGCTGTACTCGATGAGTCGACTCTGGCGCATGCGCTTGAAGATCTTGAAAAGTCCGAGCTGGTGTTCCGCCATGGCGCAGTCCCTGAAGCGACCTACAGCTTTACACATGCGCTCGTGCAGGAGGCGGCATACGAAACTCTACCGAAGAGTCGGCGACGGGTGCTGCACCGGCGCATTGCGGAATTGTTGTGCGATCTAGCAAATTCGCCGGACAACACTAACCCTGAGGCGGTCGCTCACCATTTCAGCCAGGCGGGCCTCAACGAAGCAGCCGCGCAATGGTGGGGTAAGGCAGGCGATCGGGCGCTCGGCAGATCCGCCTACGTCGAAGCAATATCTAGTTTCGACAAGGCGCTGCGCTTGGCGCAAGGGGTGGCCGCAAGTCAGGAGCAGCGTCGGCTTCTCCTGCGCCTGCAGATCGGCTATGGCCAGGCGCTGATTGCTTCGCGCGGCCATGGTGCGCCCGAGACGACCGCCGCCTTCGCGCGGGCGCGCGAGCTTGCTGCCGGGATCGAGAACGGCAGTGAGCGGCTGTCCGCGCTATACGGGATGTGGAGCGGCAGCTTCTGTCGAGCAGAGCTCGTACCGATGGACAACCTCGCTCAACGCATCGCCCAGGAGGTTGAGAGTTCGTCAGAATTGAACGAGGCGAGGATCGTCGCCGACCGTCTCCTGGGGGCGACCGCGTGGTTTCGCGGCGATTATCTCCAGGCACGCCTCCATCTTGAGCGGGCGATCGAGGCCTATGACAGCGAGCGGCACGCCCGTCTTGCGCTGCGTTTCGGCCAGGATGTCGGCGTTTGCGCGAGGGTTTACCTCGCCCTCGTCCTCTGGGCGGTCGGGGAAACACGTGGGGCGCTCCGCCAGATTGGGGCGGCGCGCTCACTTGCCCTCCAAAGCGGCCACGTCCCGACAATCGCATATATGCGTGTTCACGAATGTGCCCTTGCTTGTCTTCGTGCTGATCCGGCGGCGGCCATGCTCCCCGCCAAGGCAGTTGTCGATATCAGCCGCCAGCATGGGCTTCCGCTGTGGTTGGTCGGGGGGACGTTTTGCCTTGGTTGGTGTCTCTGGCACGCCGGCGACCGAGAGGCCGGATTAGCCCATATGCGGGAGGCGATGGAGCTGTGCCGCGAGCAGGGAGCGATATTCATGCCGAACTACGCGTTCCTCAGGGCGGAAGCTGAGGCATTGTCGGGAGATGTCGAAACCGGCCTCGCTCTGGTGGTCGATCAGCTTGCCGAAATCGAGCGGTCGGGGCAGCGTTGGCTCGAGGCGGAGCTCCACCGGCGGCACGCGGAACTTCTCATTCAGCGCGCGCCGGCCGACGAGGCGGCGGCCGAAGCAGCGTTCATTCGCGCGCTCGGCGTTGCGCGCGCGCAGCATGCAAGGATATTTGAGCTGCGCGCCGCAATCGGCCTGGCGCGACTTTACCAGTCGCAGTCGAGGATCGATGCGGCCCGAGACGTGCTTACACCGATCGTCGGCATGTGGAGTAAGAATTCCGACCTGCCCGAAGCGCGCGAGGCGACGCGGCTCCTCCTCGTTCCAGCCTGACATCCGCAGAGTCCACGCTTCCGATCCGGACGGGTCGAGGTCGGCATAACTCCAACTGTGGCCGCGACATCAAGTTGGCGCCCCCGCGACCGGAACCACCGCGTCGGCGGCGAGCCAGCCATGGTAAAAATTGCCCGGCAAATGTGGTGCACTCGGGCGCGGCGCATGCGCGCTCGCCACGACATTACCGTTGGCGCATTAAATTGATACCGGAAAAGCACTTGAATGCGTAGTTGCTTCAGCGATTAGAAATAAGCGAAGTGGCACGAATGTCGAGGCCGTAGCCTCGAATGCAGGCAGGCGCTCCGACGAGATCAACGCAGACGCACTTCTCAACGCCGGCAGGTCGCGGATCTAGCCAAGCTCGACTTCCGCCGAGTCGAACCACAAAGGAGCGGCACCATGGCCCCAAAATCGCCCGGTCGACGATCAGACAGCAACTTTGACAAGCAGATCGCGCTCGCTCTCCAGGGGGGCGGCGCGCTTGGCTCGTACCAGGCCGGGGTCTTCGAAGCATTGGCGGAATATGACTATCAACCGGACTATGTTGCCGGAATCTCGATTGGCGCGATCAACTGCGCGATCATCGCCGGAAACGCTCCCGAGCATCGCACGGCGAAACTTCGCGAATTCTGGGAGGAGATTTCATCGCCGTCGGCGAATTGGCCCGATCTGCCGCACGACATTTGGCGGGACGCGATGCGGCGGGCAGCCGCGATGGCGGCGCTCTTTTTCGGCCAGCCAGGTTTTTTCCGCCCCAGCGTCTGGCGCGGCTGGACCCCGGGGACCTCAGCGACCAGCTATTACGATACCTCACATCTGAAATCCACCCTCGAACGACTTGTCGACTTCGACCGCATCAACTGCCGCGAAACTCGGTTCTGTGTGAATGCCGTGAACGTACGCACCGGTAACCTCACCCATTTTGACAACGCCCGCCAGACCATTCGCCCTGAGCACGTCATGGCGAGTGGCGCGCTTCCGCCCGGCTTTCCGGCGATAGACATCGACGGCGAGTTCTACTGGGACGGCGGTCTGGTCTCGAACACGCCGCTGCGTCAGATTTTGGAGACGCTACCGCGGCGCAGCACGCTCACCTTTCAGGTCGATCTGTTCGCTGCACGAGGCAGCGTTCCCAAAAACCTCGATGCCGTTTCCGAGCGAGAAAAGGATATTCGGTATTCCAGCCGCACCCGCATGGGCGTGGAGACGTTTCGCTACGCTCATAATCTGCGGCGCAACATCAGCATGCTTCTCGCGAAGCTGCCGGATTCGCTCAAGGATGAGCCCGAGGTCGCATTCCTCAAGCGCGAGGCCTGCCAAACGACGATGGACATCGTCGAGTTGATCTACCGGCCGGAAGCTACTCTGGGACCCTCCAAGGACTACGAGTTCTCGCGCACGACGATGGAGGGCCGCTGGAAGCAGGGATTGAGCGACGCACGCGCTGCGCTTGCGAGTGCGCCTTGGCTGGAGCCGGCGCCTCCGGAGGTCGCGGTGCGTACTTTTGATGTCTCTTCGAAAAAAGCAGCCCAGGAGGCCAGCAAGGCCGGGCCGAGTTCTTCCCGCCGAATACCAATGCAGCAGAAAGTCGATGCTCACGAATGAAGGCGCGGTGCGCAAGGCAGCAGATGCCATGCCGCTGACCAAACGCTCGTATCCTCCTCGCTCGTTCGACGACCGCTCCGACAACTTGTCACCCCTTTGGAGGTAACCAACGCCATGAGGACCTACGACCTCGTAATCATCGGCTCCGGCACCGCCGCGCAGGCGGCTGGCTCGCGAGTGCGGGCCGCCGGGTGGTCTGTCGCGTTGGTCGATCATCGTCCTTTCGGCGGGACTTGCGCCCTTCGCGGCTGCGATCCGAAGAAGATGTTGATCAGCGGCGCCGAGGCGATCGACGGGCTGGCCCGCATGGGCCGGCATGGCGTCGTCGGCGAGGCACAGATTGATTGGCGCAGCTTGATGGGGTTTAAACGCAGCTTCACCGATGCGGTCCCCAACAAGCGGGAAGAGGGGTTCGCCAAAAACGGCATCGACGCTTTTCACGGTCTCGCCCGCTTCACCAGTCCAGACGGGGTCGTCGTCGAGGGCCGGGAGCTCCGGGGACGACACATCTTGATCGCTGCTGGTGCGCGCCCGGTGCCGCTAGGTATCCCGGGCCAAGAGCACGCTGTTACTAGCGATGGGTTTCTGGAGCTTGATGGGCTGCCCCCGCGTATGATCCTGGTCGGTGGCGGCTACATCGCCGCTGAATTCTCGCACCTTGCGGCCCGGGCCGGCACCCATGTCATGGTGCTCCAGCGTGCCGAGCAGATTCTTCCTGGATTTGATCCAGATCTGGTGGGTTGGCTGATGGAGAAGTTTGACGAGCTCGGAATCGACGTGCGCACACGGGCGACCGTACGACGGATCGATAAGGCAGCCGGCGGATTCATTGTGCAAACTTCAACGAATGGCGAAGAACAGGAGGTGGCTGCCGATCTCGTCGTGCACGCCGCCGGACGAGAATCCGATCTGGCGGCGCTCGATCTTGCAGTCGGCGGCGTCGTGACCGAGAACGGTCAAGTGAAACTCAACGAGTTCCTGCAAAGCGTATCAAATCCGAGGGTCTATGCGGCAGGCGATGCCGCAGGCAACGGCCCGTCCCTCACTCCGGTATCGAGCCACGATGGCAAGGTCGTCGCGCAAAACCTCCTCGAGGGCAACCGGCACAGGCCCGACTACCGGGGCGTTCCGAGCGTCGCATTCACCATTCCGCCAATTGCCGCGGTTGGACTCAGCGAGGCGCTGGCGCGTGCGGGGGGCGTCAAAATCCGAATGCGCTCGGAGCAGGTCCGGAGCTGGTACACGGCGCGCCGACTCAACGAATCGGTTTACGGTTTCAAGACCCTGGTCGAAGAGGAAACCGATCGGATCCTCGGCGCTCATCTCGTCGGGCCGCATGCTGAAGAGGTCATCAATCTGTTCGCCATTGCGATCCGTCACGGGCTGACGGCGGCCGATCTGAAGACGACGATCTTTGCTTATCCGACGGGGGCCTCTGACATCGGGTACATGCTGTAGCTGCTTGCGGAACCGGAGACCAGAAGGACCAAGGCTACCGCCTGCCGCCCAGAATTAAAGCGTCGTGGAAAAGCGGAATCCGGGTTTCGCTCCAAAATGCCACAATGCCGAATGACAGAGCGGTTTCTACTTCCGACTAATGCGAAAGGCTGTGAGCGCTATCTCCTGCAGCGTTTGACGGAATCCACGAAAGGTATCAGCCACCACATTAGCGACGCGATTAAGATCCGCCGGCCGCCCCACGTTCCTGACCTCGCGAGCGCAAAAGATGCGTTTTGTATGGAATGTCGTACCGAAAGAAATGATTGACCAGGATCGAACGAAGCAGCAGCACCGCCTCGATGGCAGCTCGGGAAGGAATTGCGACGTTGGCAATGAACGAAAGAATACCATCTAGCTGCTGCTCAATAACTCGGTGCTCTATTTTGTGGCATTCAAGCCCCTCGTATGCCGCCCCTTCGAGAACGACCTCCTCGCCCTGAAAATGGTCGAAACATCTGTCGCGCAATCGCTGGCTCTTGCCGACAACGAGTAGCCATTCTTGCCCCTGCACGAGAAGTTCGGATAGATCGTTGAGGTCGAGCAAGAGTTCCTGATGCTCCTTATCGATCTCGGGATCGCCGGTCTCGAAGGCGCTCACCCAGACAAGGGGAGACAATCTTACGCCTGCCCGTTTAGCCGTCATGGATCGGAGCCACATTGCCATTGATGACACGCATCGGATGAAACGCGAGACATCGTGTAATTCGGCGTCAATCCGAGCCTCAAGCCTAAGTCTCGCGACACAGGCACGGAATGACATTTTTTGCATGAGTTTGATACGCCGAAGCGTCGGCTGCCGGGGCTAGGGTCGCTTTGGCAGTTTTCAGCCGAAGCTCGTTATGCTTGACCGCGGGCAAAACCGATGACCAGGCGAAAGCGCCGATGAGCGGGCGGCAGGAAGTGTCCGCGATTCTCGACCGTCGCCACTTGCGCGCTCGCTCTCACTCCCCAGGAGCCAGCAGCTCCTCCGGTCGGCGCCCTTTGACTGCGACGCCCGCCGGTTCGACGCGATCAGGCGGCGGCGCAGCGACGGCCTCGGGGCGGCGGACGCGGAACCAGAATGCGTAGAGCGCCGGCAGGAATAAGAGCGTCAGGATGGTCGCGACCAAGAGACCGCCCATCAGGGTGACGGCCATCGGGGCCCAAAAGACGCTCTGCGACAATGGGATCATGGCCAGGATCGCCGCGAGTGCGGTGAGCACGACCGGCCGCGACCGCCGTATCGTCGATTCGACGATCGCGTCCCACTGGGAGAGCCCGCCACGCTTATCCTCGTCGATCTGTTCCACGAGGATCACCGTGTTGCGCATGATCATGCCACCGAGTGCGATGAGGCCGAGCAGCGCGGTGAATCCGAACGGCGCATCGAAGGCGAGCAGGAAGCCCGAGGCTCCGATCACTCCAAGTGGTGCGGTTGAAAATACCAGAAACAACTTGGAGAAGCTCTGTAGCTGGATCATGAGCAGCGTCAGCATCGCCAGGAACATGACCGGGAAGATGCCGAATAGGGCCGCATTCGCCTTGTTGCTCTCCTCGATTGAGCCGCCAAGCTCGATTCGGTAACCGGTCGGCAGCCCGCCCGTCACCCCTTGGAGCTTCGCCGTGATTTCGCTACTGACTGTCGGCGGCTGTGTACCTTCGGTCACGTCGGCGCGAACGGTGAGGACATAGTCGCGATTGCGTCGCCACAGGATCGGGTCTTCGAAGTCGTAGTGGATGCGCGCGATCTGTGAGAGCGGCACGCGAACGCCGCCGCGGGCCGGGATGGTGAGGTCCGTAATGCCGTCGAGATTAAGCCGTTCGGACGGAATCGCCCGCGCCACGATATCGATGAGGTTTATGCCCTCGCGATACTCAGCAATCTTAAGGCCTGAAAGCAGCGCCTGCAGCGTGAACGAAACCTCCTGCGGCGTGAGCCCGAGCGCACGAGCTCGCTCTTGATCGACCTCCAACCGGATCGACTTTGCCTGCTCATTCCAGTCAAACTGCACGTCGCGCGCGTTCAGGTTCTGGCGCATGATCTCGCGCACCGCCCCTGCGATCTCGCGCAGCTTCTGAGGATCGGGTCCCATAACGCGGAACTGGACGGGGAAGCCGACCGGGGGACCGAAGTTCAGTCGATCGACGCGGACGCGCGCGCCCGGCACTGCCCCGTCGCTGACCGCGCGTTCGAGCTTGCCCTTGAGCCGCTCGCGACCTTCGGGCCCTGTCGTCATGATCACGACCAAAGCGAAGCTCTCGTTGGCAAGGACGGGATTGAGGGCGAGAAAGAACCGCGGCGAGCCGGCGCCGACGTAGGTCGTGAAGGTTTTCACGTCGCCGTCTCCAGCCAGCAATTGCTCGGCCTGGCGCGCCGCCGCCTCGGTTACCCCGATAGCGCTGCCCTCGGGCATGCGGATCTCGATGAACAGCTCAGGCCGCGATGATGTTGGGAAGAACTGCTTCTGGACGAAGGTGAAGCCGACGCTGGCAAGGACGAATGCCGCAATCGTCACCACCAGCACGAGCTTGCGATGCTGGATCGACCAACTCACGGCCGCACGTAGCAGCCGGTAAGCACCTGATCCATGCTGCTCCCGACCCTGGCGGCTAGCATGAGAAAAATTAGGCATGAGCTTCACGCCGAGGTAGGGCGTGAAGATCACCGCGACGAACCAGGACACGACGAGCGAGAGGCCGACCACCCAGAAGATGCCGCCGGCATATTCGCCTGCCGAGGATTTAGCAAATCCCACCGGCAGGAAGCCCGCCGCTGTGACGAGCGTGCCGGTCAGCATCGGAAATGCGGTCGAGGTCCAGGCGAAGGCTGCAGCGTCGAGCCGATTCACGCCCTGCTCCATCTTCAACAGCATCATCTCGACCGAGATAATGGCATCGTCGACCAGAAGCCCAAGCGCGATGATGAGGGCGCCGAGCGTGATGCGGTCGAGGTTCATGCTCGCCGTATCCATCACGATGAACACGATCGCGAGCACCAGCGGCACGGCGAGCGCAACGACGATCCCGGTGCGCCAACCGAGCGAGATGAAGCTTACCGCCAGCACGATGATGAGAGCTTCGAGGAACGACTTGAGAAATTCGCCGACCGATTCGGCGACGACTTTCGGCTGGTCGGCGATCTGGTCGAGGCGAATGCCGGTCGGGATCCGCGCTTTCAGATCTTGGACTGCGATAGCGAGGTTGGCGCCGAGTTCGAGCACATTGCCTCCCTCGGCCATGGCGACCAATACGCCAACCGCGGGCTTGCCTTGATGCCGTACGAGAAAACTCGGCGGGTCCTGGTAGCCTCGCTTTACGTCGGCGATATCGCCAAGGCGAAACGTGATGCCGTTGGCTTCGACCGGGACTGCGGCCACGGCCTGCGCACCGCTGAAGGCACCCGAGACTCGGATCGGCACGTAGTCAGCGCCGGTCTCGACGAAGCCCGCCGGCGCCATTGCGTTCTGCTTGCGAATACTGTCGATCACGACCTGCGGCGAAACCCCGAGCGTCGAAAGCTTCTTGTAGCTGTACTCAATGTAGATGCGTTCATCGATCGTCCCGGTGATGTCGACCTTGGCAACGTCGCGCACTTGCAATAGGCGCTGACGCGCCATCTCCGCATAATCTTTGAGTTCAGCAAGGCTTACTCCGTCGCCGGAAAGCATGTAGACGGCGGAGAACACATCCCCGTATTCGTCGTTGAACACCGGCCCTATTACGCCTTCGGGCAGATCCCTTTTGGTGTCGGTGCTCTTCTTGCGTGTTTGGTACCAGATGTCCGGCACGCGTCGACCCGGGACATTGTCCTTGAGCACCGGCTGCAGGACGGTCACGCCGGGCCGCGAATAGGTCTTGACATAGTCGAAATAGGGCAATTCCTGCAGGCGCTTTTCGATGCGGTCGGCAACCTGCGACTGCATCTCTTCGGCCGTTGCACCGGGCCAGAATGCCTGGATGACCATGACCTTGATGGTGTAGGAAGGATCTTCGGCGCGACCCAAATGCATGTAGGAGCTCGCGCCCGCAACGGAAATCGCAATGATCAGAAACAGCACCAGCGCTTGATGCTTCACCGCCCAGGCGGAAAGATTGAAGCGGAACATGCAATCGGCTCTTCCGCTCAGTTGACGGCCGGGCGACGCTCTTCGACAATGCGGATGAGCTTGTTTTCATCGAGCAGCGGTGCCCCGAGTGCGACCGCCCGCTCTCCGGCATTCAGACCGCTCGCGATCAACACGTCGTTCTGTCGGTATTCGATCACGTCGACGAAAGCCCGCCGCAGATGTGCGCCATCCTGAGTGACGACCCAGACCGACGCGCCGCGGCCATCATTGTAGATGGCGCCAAGCGGCAACCGCACCACAGCCCGGCTCTCCTTTAGCACAAGCCGAACCGTCGCCGTCATGCCGAGCACAACGGCCTCGTCGGCCGCCTCAATCGTGAAGCGAGCCTGATACGTCCGTGTCATCGGGTCCGCTTGGGGCGAGAACTCGCGCAATGCCGCCCGGTAACGGCGGGAGCCGTCCGCCCACAGGTCGACAGTCCCGTTGGAGGCACGCGCGTCATCAAGACGAGACTCGGGGATCGCGACCACCACCTCAAGCTCAGTAAGCTGGGCAAGGCGCATCACGAGCTGGCCGACGGCAACCACCTGGCCCATTTCAACCGGTAGTGCCGTAATGATGCCGGTTTCGTTCGCGCGCAATTCGGTGTAGGCGACCTGATTGCTGGCTGTGCTCAACGCCCGCTCGGCGCGTTCGACCCGACCCCGTGCCTCATCGGCAGCCGCCTTCTTCTGTTCGTACGATGCCGGAGAGACATGGCGATCCGTCAGCAGCTTTTCGAAACGTTGCTCTTCGGCCGCCGCTTGCGCCAGGCTCGATTTCGCGGCCGCCAGCTCGGCTTGACTTGACTCCACTGCGAGGCGGTAGTCGGTCGGGTCGAGCCGAGCTAGCACCTGATCCTTCGTGACGTGGTCGCCGATATTCACGAGACGCGCGACGATTTTCCCGGCAACGCGGAAGCCCAAATCGGCCTCGTAACGCGCGCGGACAACCCCCGTGTACGCCCTCGCTTCCACGGCGGCCTCGACGGCGACCCACTGCACGCGAACGGGCGTAGGTGCCTCCGCCACCGGATGCTCCTCTTTGCAGCCCCCGAGCACCACCACCCCAATCGACGATATTAATGATGTCCATACCCGCCGATTTCGCAAAAACGCAGCAACGGGAAGGAGCGTCATGGATTCCCTCCAAGGCGACCGAATGACCATAACGCAGGCCGCCAACAACGGACGATTCGGCGTTCCTGGCGATGCCGTTCTGCGTTCGGAAATTGACTCTCGTCTCGGTCCGACCTGCGTCGAACGGAGGAAGCGCAATCGCGTTCGCGGGAAGCGCAATCGCGTTCGTGCGACAGTATGCTGCGCATAATGGCGTCGGAAGTGCCGTTGTCGCATCGAAATTATGCGTATTTCGTATTGAATGATGTTTTGCCAGGATGGCATCAGCGCACGCGAACTCGGGCCCTACGGAGGCCGCAAGGATGAGCGCGCATCTCTTTGTGCGTCCGGACGACGTGGTGTGCTCTAATTACTCGGCGGCACTCTGTTGCGGCGGCACGCAAGATATGCATGGAGATTTTCCGCCGTGGTTCACCACATGCATCGCGCCCGACCCGTCGATTCGACACTGTGACCACACGGTCGTTTGCGGCGATCAGTGCGAGTAACCTGCGGTGGACGCCCGTCCGTGGCCAAGTGATCCGTAAACTCCGCCGAGCACCGCACCGAACACAATGTGCAGCAAAAGGGTCATCGCCGGTGCCATGACGCCGAGAGCAAGCCCGAAGATGCCCGCGCCTGCGGCCGGCATCACAACAAGCATCATCATCAGCCAGGCACCTGTGGCGAAGGTCGCGCCGCGCAGCCAGTACGGCCCGGGGAGGTAAGGGCTGCCGATCGCAAAGCCACCGCCCCAAAGCACGGTGCCGATGAAGAAGTGGCCGACCCAGCCAACAGCCGAAGAGTCTGTGCCCGCCATGGACGTGATCATGCCGATCGGATCGAGCTCGGGCATCAACCCCATGGATTGCTTCGCCAGCATCATCGCCGACAGCACGACCGTGGCCGCGAGACCTGCGATGATACCTCTTCCTATCTCCGCCGGTTTCATTAGAACCCCCTTTTCCGCGCATTCCGGGATTACATGCCTTGGCGCAGAGCGTGGCGTTGCGCCGAATTTACGAAATCCCTTCGGCGATAATTATCGGCGCCGACGCCGGAGCCTGTACATTACTTTTTCTCCACGTATTTGATGATCAAAAGCTATTGTTGCAGGTGAGCTTGTGTTTGATGCCGAGTTCAATTTGTTTGCGTGATAATTATCAAGCGCGGCAAACAAGACGCTCTACCGGGGCTGCACGAGACTATCGCTTCCTTGCCAATGCGGACTGGTCCTGCCGCCACAGCTATGCATAGCATTTCGGTATGGCCGCTGCGCATCTCAACGCATTGCGTTCCTTGCTGGACCGAGCGGCGCCGGATCGCCGAATTTACGATCGGCGGCAAGCGCTTCTTTGGGGTGATGCCGTATCATAATATGGCGAGAACCGCTTTGACGATGAACGCGCGGCGCCGGCGCGTTGTGCACCAATATCCGCAAGATCATTGCGCCAGACAATGCCTCCCGCGCTACGATGCGGTTGCAGATCATTCGGCAAGTCCGGGCGGCGCCCGCCGCCACCGATAGCCTGATTTTGCCCTCGCGCGAGCGTATTCGAACAGTCGGTTCATGTAAGTGCGATCGAATTCGGCCTCATGTGGTTCCAGGAAGTCATCCTCGATGAAGGCGAGCCTGAATTGGACCCCGTCGCGTTTGGTGGTTGTATAGATCCGATAGAGATCTCCGACGCCGCTGCTGGCGGTCAGCGTCGATACCGCGCGCGTCGCAATTGACAGTGTCTTGCGCTCGGTCTGCGCTGCGTCGACCCGCAGCTTGCCGTTGCGGATGATATAGGCGGTCCGTTGCCGTTTCGGCCCGATGCCGCCGAGCCTGCCGACCGCAATAGCGGGTGGATAGAGGAAGGCTTGCGCGATGGCGCCGCCATCGACATGCAATTCCTGATAAGTCCTCCCGTCATCAACCACATCAAACAAAACCGGCGGGAACAGTGCGGGTATCGAGGCGGACGCCAGAAGAATTCGCCGGATCAGCTTGAGCGTGTCGGGACTGCCGCTTTCCGCGATCGCACCGATATTCCAGATCACGGACCGACCGGCGTCCAAATTGGTCGTTGCGACGAACAGCAGCCGGCCGCGGCCATATTCGCGTGCGATGTCGGCAACGATTCGCTCGTCGATGTATTTGGCGATCAGACTGCTCAGTGGTGTTGTGTCGGCCATCGCGTCAGACCCGATCGCGGCGAAGATCGGACGGCTTTCAAAGACATTCCGCTGATCGATGGTAGTGAGGATTTCGGACATGGCCGGGTCGTATTCGGCCCCGACAAACGCGAAGGGCGCGATAAGTGCTCCAGCACTGACGCCCGTCACGCCCTTGAACATCGGACGCGTGCCGTGCTCGGACCAGCCGACCAGAATGCCTGCAGCGAATGCTCCGTTATCACCACCGCCCGAGATGGCCAGATAATTAGAGTCCGGCAGTGGGCGACGGGCGGAAATGAGATAGGCAGACTCGCGCGCAAAGGCCCGCCGGAATTCCGCGATTATTGGTGACGGGTCGCCATCGCCGAGATAGCGCACGTTAGATGTGCCGGGCACCCTTGCTTGGCTGATGTCAGCACCCGGTAACGGGGGACCACGGTCGAATTGAGCGCATCCGAACAGGCCAAGAAGGCCCAATGCGCAGGTCGCCACACGTGCGGGCAACGCGATCACGGTCGACGACGGCTGACTCATCGCGATCTAGCCGGAATATTTTTCACGCTGGGAGCCCCTCGTTATCCCACCCGATACGGCAGTGTAGGTCAAGCCGTGACGTCCCGAGGTGATTTTTTGCGCATCAGTTTGATGCGCAGGTGATCGCTCAAGCAGGTTGGGGTGAACATCATGGCACCGCGCAAACTCGGCAGCGCGCAAGCCAGCGGACAGGCTCTCCGCAACAAGTCGCAGATTCTCGATCGTAGTCCACCGCCGCCTCCGACGACCACAAAGCACCGTAACGTTCGTCATGTGTGCCCCTTAACTTGCCGGTCAGCGGCCACGCGATCTCATCGTCGCAGGCAAGTTGCGCAAATACGCAACACGCATTGTACCGATAGATACAAAGTAATTTCATGCCGCCTTACTCGCCCACATAACCCGGTGTTCGAGCCTCAACATACCGCCAAACGTTACGATGGCGGATTGAAATCCGACAAAACGGGGAGAGATTCATGCGCATCGTGGCTCTTGCAATCGCTGGCCTGCTGGCTGTCAACGTCGCCGACGCGGCTTCCGCGGCGTCAAAAAAACATGATTCGTCCAGCGACCAAAACAGCAATTCGTTCAGGGACACGAGCAAATGTCTCGGGGGCAGCTGTCAAAGCGTAAATCCGGACCGAGTTCCCACTCCACAATTTAACTATCGGGGCACCCATCGCAAAACGCGCAAGCACAGGAGCGAGCCGAACGGCTGAGCGCGCCGGTGTTGATAGGCGAGCGTGTGGCAAGCCTCTGCGAGACCGTCGATGTCCAACGCTAAGAACGTCCGTCACACCGGCGGCTTCGATTTCGAGGCGATCGAGCGGCAGAGATAAAGCTTCCGGAATCCTCACTTCAAGTCAACTCACCATAATGCGCCCGGCCGCAAACCAGCCGGCTCGTTGCGACGGGTGTTCTGAAATGAAAGCCGCCAAAAGGGCGCAACAGAAGAGTAACAACGCGATAAGCGGCGAATCGATGAATCGGGGTCGTTTTTGGCAAAAGTGGATGCAGCTTTTGCCGGTCGTCGTCTTGTTGTCAGCTGTGGCGCCAGTCTGTGCTCAGACAGCACAATCTGATTCGGAGCAATTTCAGGCCAGAATTGACGCGGCCGCCCTCGCTCTCCGAGATCAATCCAGATTTAAGGGGCTCTCTACAAAATACCGACGGGAGCTGGCGGAATTTGTGGCTGGAAACATGCTGTTCGTGCTGTTGCATGAAATGGGTCATGCCGCAATGACTCAAATGAGGCTGCCGGTCCTCGGCAGGGCAGAAGATGCTGCCGATTCATTTGCAGTCTTGAGATTGATGAAGGTAGGATCCGAATTTACAGACCGTGTGCTCGCCGAGGCTGCCCGAGGTTGGTTCTTGGCAGATCTCCGTGATCAAAAGACGGGCGATACGATCAGCTACTACGATGAACACGGACTAAATCAGCAGCGCGCCTACCAAATTGTGTGCCTGATGGTGGGTTCCGACAAGGGTAAATTCCGGGATATTGCTGACGAGACGAAGCTACCCGGTCCTCGCCGAGATCGTTGCGCCAATGACTACGACAATGCTTCATATTCCTGGAATTTGGTGCTGAAGCCGCATGTGCGTGCTTCCGATCAACCTAAAACCCAGATTGATGTTGTTTATGGCGAGCCAAAGCCAAGGGATGAGGTCGCTGCCCGGGCGTTTCGCTTCGTACAATTGCTCGAGACGGTGGCCCGATACGAAGCGGAAAGCTTCGCTTGGCCGAATTCATTCACATTGGAAATGCAGAGCTGCGGCGCCGACAACGCACACTGGGACAATGCGGCCCGCAGGCTGACGCTGTGTTACGATCTGGCCGTCGATTTCTCTGAGCTGTACCGCATTTACGGCGGCGCCCCCGCAAATAGCCGCCGGAGAAAGTCAAACTAATCTGTGGACGAACCAGGGCACCAAACAAACCGGAAGGGAGCAGACGGCCACTCTTGCCGCTCGCATCGGCCCACGCCTGAACCAGGCTTCAGCTCGCACCCGCCCTCGCCCGCGGAGAAATTTTTTGAGGGCCTGGCTGAGAATTCGGTACCAGCGTTCAACTCGTCGAAGCTGTTCTCGCTATCGGCGCGATCGCGATAGAGCTGGCCGAGAGAAAGAAGCTCGCTGTCGAGCTAGCCCAACTTTACCAACTCGCACCCTCGAACGGCAATTTTTTGGGGGTGCCGGCCCAAAAACGCGAGTCGAATCAACAGCCCCCGATCGCAAATCGCTTGTAGTGTAGACCTACCACCTTTTTTTGATGACGCCGG
>WNFS01000249.1_pt1 | contig 46342 bp, 37 predicted proteins | sample 5400141 | NCBI WGS metagenome assembly WNFS01 (sample SAMN13153358, study PRJNA577476) | soil metagenome | isolation source: 60 cm saprolite under Madrone tree | place: USA:California | collected 2016-06-14
AGCGGCCATCGCAAGCATCCTTTTAATGGCCTTGCTCCACGTGACCGTGCATGTCGACTATCCCTATAGCCGTTACTGCCTGTTCGTGATTCCACTCTTCACGGTGGGTGCTTTGCTTGCCGGGCGCGAAATTCAGTCTCGATTTCCGTTGCCATTCTTGAAAGCGGTGGGCTTACTTCTCGCCGCCACCGTGGTCACGGACTACGCCCTGTCGCTGCAAACAAAATCGTTCCGGTACAATGCCTACGACGTGATTTCCCGCGAGCTCTATGAGGCGATTGCTAACGATGCGCGCTCCCGCAGTCTCACGAATGTACGTGTTGGCGGAAGTTGGTGGTACGAGCCGGAGATCAATTATTACCGCCGCCGGTACAAAGCCATTTGGATGCTGGAATATGAGGTCAAGGACCGCTCCTACTGGTGGCAGACGCCCAATTCCTTGGTGCCCGCTGATTACGATTACTTCGTTTTTACTCCCGCAGGCGATCCCGGAGCGATAGGACCTCGGGTAAGAACCATCTATCAAGATGAACTTCGGCACATTACCATCGTAGCGATTTCCCACTAAGGACAGGTAGGATTACAGAATGGGCTCGGCGGCAGTCATTCACGAGAAACAGGTTCTGCCGCTCAATCTGAGTGCGCGGATACCGGAGCTGGACGGGATCCGCGGGATTGCGATCAGGATGGTGCTCATTGCCCATTTTTTTTTGGTCGTGAGTCGGCCCGGTTCCGGGCTTGCCTACGCGCTGGTCCCCTTGCGCCTTGACTGGAGCGGCGTGGACCTCTTTTTCGTGCTGTCGGGGTTCCTCATTGGGGGGATTCTGCTGGATGCTCGGGAATCCTCGAACTATTTCCGTGTCTTCTACACGCGTCGTTTTTTCCGCATCGTTCCCATTTACGCCGTTTTGCTGCTAAGCGCCAACTTCATCAGACATCTCTAACAATGTCGGCTCTGTCAAATCTTTTTTTGAGCGCACTTCTCCCTTCACTTCCAAGAGTGGTCTTGTTCGTTTTCTTCGACCTCGGCATCGACGACCACGGCTCGTTCGTAATCTAACGGTTCGACCCAAACATCTCTCCGATCAAAACTTCGACCATGATTACTACTTCAAACTCCCTTTTCAGGGAGCGGGATGCCCAATCAAGTGGACGACGTGCTACTTCACGCCATGTCCGATTCCGAGCTTTCCCGCGTGCGAACCGAACTCGACCAACTGCGAATAGTCCCAACCGTTGCGCCACATCCAGTACAACCGAACACCGAGCTTTCTGGCCATCGCCACCTTGGCAATGCTTTTCTGTCGACGCATCGCTAGGTGTACATACCGACGCCGCCAGTCCGCATTCGTACGCACCGCTGCTTGCGATGCTTCTCCCAGCAAGTAGCGCAACAATGCGTTGCCTTGCTTGCTGATGTGTCCCAGCCGTTGCCGGCCAGCACTGGAGTCTTCACTGGGAATCAACCCAATGTAGCTGCCGATCTGCTTGCCACAAGGAAACCGATTCGGCGTCCCGATGACCAGGACGTACACCAGCCCCGTGATGGGTCCCACACCAGGATGTGTCATTAACAGCAGCACCTCGGGCCGTTGCTGGGCTTCTTGCTCGACCGCTGTAGTTAACTCCGCAACCTTGGGATCCAGCTGGTCCAGCAGCTCCAATAATTCTTTCCGGCGCCGACTGGCCCAGGGAGCCAACGAAAGCTTCTCTAACTGCGCTCGCCCTTTTTCGCTGAACAGTTTTTTCTTCCAGCGATAGCCCTCGTTCATCGCCACGGCCTGCAGCTGATTCATGATCCGCGTGCGCATCTGCACCAGCCGGTGCCGGTGCCAAAGCAGTTGCCGCAGATCCCGATTCTCCGGACTGGGTACCCAGATCCGAGGAAAGCGATTTTCCAGCAGCAGCTTCCGCATAAGTCGGGCATCTTCGCGGTTGGTTTTCTGCTTCCGGACTCGCAGTCTCTTGATCTCCGCCGCATCACCAATCCACACCTCGAAACCCAACTCTGCTAGTAACCGCTCGAACCAGCGTGAATATCCGGTAGCCTCCATGCCTACCCGTACGCAGATTCCTCGCTGCTTCAGGTCTCGATAGAATTTCTCTGCTTGTCCATCACTGTGGTTCAGTTCCTGTTCACCACACTCACCAGTCTCTTCTATTAAAAATGCAATCGTCTGAAAGCTCGGGTGATAATCTATGCCTATAATCATCATGTTCGGCTCCTTCCTCCCGAGCCTTTGGTCGTCAATCAACCACAGTCTACTCGGGTCGAGGGAGCCGACATTGTTATGAAATCAAGTGAATTCGGGGGGGAGCTGGCGGAGGAGGCGCTGCATGGCGTCGTGCTGGGCGGAGTCGGCAGCTAGGGCGAAGGCTTCGCGGCGGGCGAGTTCGAGGAGTTCTTTATCGCGCAACGGGTTGGCGATGTGGAAGCCGAGGTCGCCGGACTGGCGGGTGCCGAAAAACTCGCCGGGGCCGCGGAGGAGGAGATCGGTTTCGGCGATTTCGAAGCCGTTGGAGGTGCGCACCATGGTTTCGAGGCGGGCGCGGGCGACATCGTCCTTTGCGCCCGCTGAGCGGGCGACGTCTTTGGCGGCCGCTGAGCGGCCGACTGTCATGCGAAAAGGGGCGACGAGGATGCAATGGGATTTTTGCGCGCTGCGGCCGATGCGCCCGCGAAGCTGGTGGAGCTGGGCGAGGCCGAAGCGCTCGGCGTGCTCGATGACCATGACGGTGGCGTTGGGGACGTCGACGCCGACTTCGACGACCGTGGTGGCGACGAGGATCTGCGCTTCGTTTTTGCGGAAGCGCTGCATGACTTCTTCTTTTTTGTCGCTGGAGAGGCGGCCGTGCAAGAGGCCGAGTTTTAGCTTGGGAAAAACGTCGCGCGAGAGGCGCTCGTACTCTTCCATGGCGGCTTTCAGCTCGAGCTTCGATTCCTCGATGACGGGATAGACGATGTAGGCCTGATGCCCGGCGGCGACTTCACGGCGGAGAGATTCCCAGACGCCGGGGAGATGCTGCTCCGTGGTCATGCGCGTGGCGATGGGAGTGCGGCCAGGCGGAAGCTCGTCGAGAACGGAAACGTCGAGGTCGCCATAGAGAGTGAGCGACAGCGTGCGCGGGATGGGCGTGGCGGTGAGCACGAGGACGTGCGGGGCGTGGCCGCGGGCGGCGGCTTTGTCCATGAGGCGCTTGCGCTGCAGGACGCCGAAGCGATGCTGCTCGTCAATGGCAACGAAGCCGAGGCGGGCGAAGGCGACGTTGTCTTCGATGAGGGCATGCGTGCCGATGACGAGCTGGGCTTCGCCGGAACGGATGCGATCGAGGGCGGCGGATTTTTCCGCGGCTTTCAGGCCGCTGATGAGGAGCTCGACGCGATAGCCGGCTTTGGCGAGAATGCGGCGGGCGGAAAGAAAATGCTGCACGGCAAGGATTTCGGTGGGCGCCATGAGAGCAGCTTGCGCGCCGTTTTCGATGGTGATGACGGCGGCTTGGAGGGCGATGATGGTTTTGCCGCTGCCGACGTCGCCCTGAAGGAGACGATTCATCGGGGAGGGCTTTTCGAGGTCGGCGGCGATTTCGGCAAGAACGCGTTTTTGCGCGGCGGTGGGCTTGAAGGGGAGGATGCGCTTGAGGGCTTCGCGGATGGCGTCTTCGCGGAGGCGGAAGGCGATGGCGTTTTCCTTGCGGGACGCCTTGCGGTCGAGGGCGAGGCTGAGCTGGTAGAGGAAAAATTCCTCGAAGATGAGGCGCTGCTGAGAGGGCGAGCGAAAGGTGTTCAGCGCGTCGAGAGATTCGCCAGGTTCGGGGAAGTGCGTGTGGATGACGGCTTCGGCGTGCGTGGGAAAGCCGAGGCGAACGCGCAAGGCATCGGGCAAGACGTCGGGCATGCGCTGATCGATGAGCTGGACGGCGGCGTACATGGCGCGGCGAATCTGCTTGGAGCCGAAGGTGCCGATGGCTTCGTAGATGGGGACGATGCGGCCGACTTCAGTGGAGTCGAGTTCCTCGCTGCTGAGGACTTCGATCTGCGGATTGATCATTTCGAGGCGCGCGGGGCGGAGCTTGTCGATTTCCGCTTTGCCGTGGAGAATGAGTTGCTGGCCGGGTTTCAAGCGGCCTTCGAGATAGCCGCCGTGAAAAAATTTGCAGGGGAGCAAGCCGCCGGCGTCGTCCTGGACGAGGAGATGATAGATGGCGTCACGACCGCCGCGCATGCTGCGGATGGCCTGGCCGCTCATGACGCGGGCGCGAATGGTGTAGACGCCGTTGGGCTGGATGTCTTTCACTTTGGAAAAATGGATGCGGTCTTCGTAGCGGAATGGCAAGTAGCCGAGGAGATCCTCAAGAGTGTGGATGCCGCGCTGCGCAAGGAGTTCGGCGCGCTGCGGGCCGACGCCTTTGATCATGCGGACTTCGGTGCTGAGGTTCATCGTCATAGATATGTGCGCCCGCAAAGCGGGCGACGGGCATCCTCTTTATATCATTCCCGCCGAGAACAGACAGGAAGAGCGAAACTTGCGCGCCTGGCATGCGTACCGATAGAGTGAGTGTTCCTTGTCTCAAGCGGGGAGGTTCATGTGGCGGGAGACCGTCTGACAGGTTCCGACAAGCGCGCGCTGCTGTTGTGGGTTGCCGCGGGGATCATCGGTATCCTCTTTGCGCAGAGATACTTCTTCCGGGCGTTCCCGGAAGCGTCCGTCAATTTTCAAGTTTCCCGCGAAGAAGCCCTAGCAAGAGCGCGAAATTTCGTCACCGGCCTCGGTGAGAACGTCAGCGGCTACCAATCCGCAATCGTTTTCGACTTGGACGACAACGCCAAGGTGTATCTCGAGCGGGAACTCGGGCTGCAAGAAGCAAACCGGCTGATGTCTTCGGAGCTGAACATCTGGTTTTGGGACGTGCGCTTCTTCAAGCCGCAGCAAGTGGAGGAGTTTCGCGTTCGCGTGAGCCCGGGGGGAAAGATCGCCGGCTACGATCACAAGATCGAGGAGTCGCGCGCGGGAGCTTCGCTCGACAGGGCCGCGGCACAGACCGCCGTGCAAAATTATCTCAGCGGGAAAGTGGGAGTCGATCTACAGGGCTGGGACCTTTTGCCGGAGGAAGCCAATTCGAATAAGCGGCCGAACCGCCTTGATTGGGCTTATACCTGGGAGAAGCACGGCTTTCGCGCGAAGGACGCGCCTTACCGCCTGCAAGTCACTTTGCAAGGCGACCGCATTGGCGGCAGCAAAGAGTTTCTGCAAGTCCCCGAGGCGTGGGAACGCAGCTATCAAAGACTTCGCTCCGGAAACGACACGCTCGCCTTTGTTTTTACTGTTCCGTATCTGTTGCTGCTGGGAACCGCAGTGTGGCTGGGAATTCAGTGGACGAAGAGCGGAGAAACTTCTTGGGGCGCGGCGATCAAGCTGGGGGCGCTGGCGGCATTGACGCTGTTCCTGCAGTCGCTCAACGACTGGCCGCTGTGGGGAGCGAGCTACGATACAAGAGATCCCTACTCGAGCTTTATTCTTGCGCAGATCGGGCGGGCGCTGCTGGTGGCGATGGCGACGGCGCTAACCATCACGCTGGTGCTTCCGGCAGCGGAGCCGCTCTATCGCAATTCTCAACCAAACCAGCTCAGCCTGAGACGAATCTTCACGCTGCGCGGGCTGCGTTCGAAGGAGTTTTTCTCTTCGTCGCTCGTGGGGCTGTGCCTGGCAGCGGCGCACATCGGATTCGTGGTGGCGTTCTACATGGTTGCAACGCGGCTGGGAGCGTGGGCGCCGCAGGAGTTGAATTATTCAGATAGCGTGAATACGGCATTCCCGTGGATTTCCGGGATCGCGATCGGCTTGCTGGCTTCGATGAACGAGGAGTTCACGTTCCGGTTGTTCGCGATTCCGTATTTCATGCGGCTCACGCGCTCTCGATGGGTGGCGGTGATTGTGCCGGCTTTTCTTTGGAGTTTTCTGCACAGCAATTATCCGCAGGAGCCGGCGTACATTCGCGGCATTGAAATCGGAGTTGTGGGAGTCGTTGCCGGCCTGGTGATGTTGCGTTGGGGCATCGCGGCGACGCTGATCTGGCATTACACCGTGGATGCGTCGCTGGTGGGATTGCTGTTGATTCGTTCGAATAGCCTGTACTTCAAGATTTCGGGGATGGTCGTTGCCGCAGCGGCTGTGGCGCCCTTGGGATTTGCGTGCATCTCCTACCTGACACGCGGGGCTTTCGAAGCCGATGAAGACCTGCTTAATCGGGCAGAGCAAGTGCCAGAATCGGGGGTGACGAGCGAACCCGAAGCTGCAACTTCAGAAGTCAAATCGAGCGGATACAGCGCGCTGGCACCGCGCATTATTGCCCTCCTTGGCATTTGCCTGGTGGTTGGAGGCATGCTGGCGTGGCGATTGAAGCCGCAGTACATCGGCGAATACTTGGAGCTGTCTGTGAACGCACGAACGGCGGGCGTGCGCGCGGACGGGATCATGCGGCAGCGGGGTCTGGAGCCAAATTCGTATTATCATGCCGCCGTTTTCGTGGACATCAGCGATCCGATTGTGAATGAATTCTTGCGGCAGCGCGTTGGCATTGCTGGAGTCAACGCCATCTATTCGGAGCGCGTTCCGGCGGCGTTGTGGCGCGTGCGCTATTTCCGGGACAGTCAGCCGGAAGAATATGCTGTGGTCTTGAGGCCCGACGGAACGCTTCACGCGGTGCGACATACGCTTGCGGAAGAAACGCCTGGCCCGTCGCTGAAAAAAGAAGAAGCTGTCGCGCGGGCGGAGAAATTCCTCCGCGACGAAAAGAAACTCGATCTGACGAATTGGGAGCTGGTCGATTCCAATTCGGATAAGCGGCCGCATCGCATCGATCACACTTTGACCTGGCAGCAGAACGAGCCACTTGACGCTGCATCTTCTTTAGCGAGGAAGGAGCAGCACGCCTATGCGCGCGCCGAGGTTCAGGTATTGGGCGATGAAGTTACCAACTACCGAACGTACGTGAAGATTCCAGACGACTGGCGCCGCAAACAGGAGGAAGGCTCCCTGTTCCGGACGATTTTCAGTTACGGCGTGCGCTTGGTCTTCTTTGGAGGTCTGGGCCTCACCGCGCTCATTCTGTTCTTGAAGAATCTGCGCTCGGAGGCCGCGCGCAGCATCCCATGGAAGCGGATCGCGCGTTGGTGTCTGGTGGGACTGGCGGCCTACGCCCTGGAGATCGCATTGGGCAATGCCTACCCGAACATTTTGAGCGGTTATAAGACGGCCATCTCTTTGAAAGTTTGGCTGGGTACATCGGCCCTCGTCGAATTGCTTTTCGCTCCTTTTACTCTTGGCGGGATTGCACTGCTCTTTGGCCTGGCCTGGTATTACGGGAGCCGGGCTTTTGGAGAGAGCCGGCTGCCCAGCTGGTCCAAGTTGCCGACGGCTTATTATCGCGACGCGCTCTGCATTGGCCTTGGCGGCGCAGCCGGATTGATAGGGCTGGAGCGTGTTCTGAGCGCAGCTTCGGCGCACTGGCCGACCGTTCATCGCTCGATTGGCGCAGCTTTCGGCCAGGACTATGACACGATTTTGCCGGCCGGCTCAATCCTTGGCTGGTCACTTCTTCACAGCCTGCTCATGACAGGGTTAGTCGTCGCGGTTGCATCCTTTGTCGCGGCGAAAGTTCACAACCCAATTCTGCGCATTGTGCTGCTGCTTGCTGGTTCGCTTTCTTTGGTCGGCGGGAGCTGGGGCAGCCCGGCCGATTTCGTGCAGCGCCTTCTAGCGCAGTTCATCGTATTGAGTATTGTGGCGCTGGGAGTTCGCTACATCGTGGGCTTTAACATACTCGGCTGCTTCCTGGTGGTTGCGGCCACTTCTTTGCTTGGTGGGGCGTCCGAACTGCTGTCACAGCCGGATTCATTCTATCGCGCGGATGGGTATGGCGTCTTGGTGGCGCTGGCCCTCCTTTTTGCCTGGCCGTTTTTGGCGTGGCGCATGGGGGATTCGGCAAAGGTTGCTGGAACTGCCGGCTCCGCCTCGTCGTCGATCAACTAAGGATTCAAACCGGTCCCGCGGGCCAGGCTTGATGGTAATCTCTGAAACAAAATCCACAGGTTCACCGTTGATATAGTGGGGTAGCGGTGCTCACCCAAGGGGGCGGTAGTGCGTCCAAATTGGGTGGTCGTGTGGTGCGCGGCGTTGGCCCAATGCCGGAATTGGGGCTAAGCTCTTGTTTTACAAGCAGGAGACGCTGGCGCACGCGAAAAGAAAGCGAAATATGCCGCTTCCCAGATGGGCTTTGGCTTTGGCCGATGACAACGGTCGCTCGGGTAGCACGGACGCCGCCCTGGCCTCGGTGATCTCATTGTCCCACGTCGACGAGCGGGCCCTGGTCGCGGAAGCACAAGCGGGTAGCCGCGTGGCTTTCGAGGAATTGGTACGCCGCTTCGACCGGGACGTCCTGCGCCTGGCGCTGAACCTCATGAAGCGCCCCGAGGATGCCCGGGACGTGTATCAGGAAGCCTTCCTCAAGGTATACCGCAATCTCCACCGGTTCCGCTTCGAGTGCAGCTTCTATACTTGGCTCTACCGCATCGTCACCAACGTTTGCCTGGACCATCTGCGCCGACGCCAAGCGCGCCCCGAAGACCAGTCTCCTGAGCTGAACTCCGGTGCGCATGAGGAAGGCATCACCGATTTCTTCGAGCGCCAGCGGGAACATCGCCCGACGCTGGACCCCGAACGCAGCTTTATTGGAAAAGAAATCAAAGCGCGCATCGCCACGGCAATGGAGCGCCTGTCGCCACGCGAACGCATCGTGTTCGAGATGAAACACTACCAGGGGCTGAAGCTCCGTGCGATCGGCGACGCCCTGGGCACCACCGAGGAAACCGTGAAGAATTCGCTTTTCCGCGCCACGCGCAAACTCCGCCACGAGTTGGGGGGCCTGCGATGAGCGTCTTTGAAAAGAGCGTGGGCTGCAAAGACGTTGCGCCGCTTCTGATTTTCTACGCCTGCGACGAAGTGACCGACAAGGAACGCAAACAGATTGAGGGCCACGTCGCGAATTGCGAAGCGTGCGCCGCCCTGCTTGGGGAAGAGAAGCATCTCCAGGAAGCGATGCTTGCTGCTCCGCAGCCCGCCGATGAACTCGATTCCTCCGGGATTCTTCTTTCGCAGTGTCGAAGCGAGCTTGCCGAAGCCCTCGACGATCTTTCCGCGCCTCCTATCCAGGAACACTGGCGTCCCTTTGGCTGGCTGCGCCGATGGATGGCGTTGCGACCGGCCTGGAGCGGCGCGCTTTTGGTCCTCTTCGGGATCCTGATGGGAACTCAGATTCTGCCGTGGATGCGGAACGGCAATAACGCCAGCGGCAACGGCCAGGCCATGAACGTTATGGCGAAGCCGCCCCTCACGGATGACCAACTTTCGAAGATGGTTGTCGGCGGGATCAATTTTTCGCCTTCCGCGGACTCTGGCTCCCCTGACGTACAAGTTCAGCTTAGTGCCGAGCAGCCACTGGTTCTCTCGGGCAACGTTCAGGACAGCGATATGCGCCGGGTACTCACCTACGTGGTGGTGAATGGCGAGCGGTTTGACGCCGGCGTCCGCCTCGATTGCCTCGAAGCGCTGAAGACGGCGGCCCGGGATCAACAAGTGCGCAAGGCGCTGATCGTCGCGGGCCGCAAGGATCAGAATCCCGCGGTGCGCATGAAGGCGCTGGAGTCGCTTCGGGATTCGGCGTCGGATGATGACGTCCGGCAGGCTCTGCTCGATGCCCTGGAGCATGACAGCAATCCGGGCGTGCGCGTGGAAGCCGTGAACGTGCTTGTGGGTTCTTTGCATCGCGGCGGCACCGATGAGTTGGCGCCGGAACCGCCCACTGCCACGCCGCCGATAAAACCAGGGCGTCCCGAAGATGACCAGTCGTTGGAACGCGTTGTAAGCGTGCTGCAGCAGTTGCAACACCGTGATCCTAGCCGCTATGTACGGTTGCGCAGCGCCGCTGCCTTGCGGCAGATTGGCCCGCGCGAAGTGCAGTAACCGGCCAGGTGGCAAGAAATTTCGTTCTACGATGAACATGCATTTCCATCACAGGTTTTTTCCCAACACGCGCCGTGCCGCGCGGCTTCCACTACTGGCGCTCCTCTTTTCTGGAGTACGGCTCGCGCCGCCGGTTTTCGCGGCCAATGCCAAAGAACCGGCGCCCATCGAACACCCGCAGCCTTCCGAGCCGGGTTCACAGCATGCCTCCGCTGTTCGCACTGGCGCATTGAGCACCAGAGATGGCCTGACGCTGCGGCTGACGACGGATTTTGGACCCGTCAACATCGTGCAACTCGAAGCGGGCGCCGCGCCCGTCGTGCGCTATAACGTGCACATCGAAACCGACGCACGCGGCCCCGCCGCGCAGCAACTCCTTGATTCGTATTCCCTCAAGGCAAAGTCAACCGCTGCGGGAGTGGAAATCACCGGCACGCTTCCGCCACAAGCGACGCGCTCAGCGGATGCCCAGTTCTGGGTGCAGTTTGAGATCGCCGTGCCGCGCGGCTACAGCGTGGAAGTGAACACCGACGCGGGCGACATCACGACCGGAGACATCGGTGGCACGGCGTCTCTTCACACGCAAGGCGGAAACATCAAGACGGGGCGCATCGGCTCTTCAGGAATCCGGGACGCCTCGTGGGGACGCTTTGCCGCCAAAGTGGAGACCGAAGGCGGACACATTCAGGTTCTCGATGTCGCAGGTGACCTCACGGCCTTTACCGGAGGCGGCCACATCAACGTGGGCAACATCGCGGGAGATGCTTCGCTGCGTACCGGGGGCGGCCACATCCGCGCAGGCCAGATTGGAGGCCGCGCTGAACTGGAGACCGCCGGCGGCAACATCACCGTCGCCCACGCCGGGAGTTTCGTCAGCGTAAAGACCGGCGGCGGGCAGATCGATTTTGGCGAAGTACGCGGCTCAGTGCACGCGCAGACGGGCGGTGGCGGCATTCGCGTCATGTACGTCTCCGGCCCGATGGAGTTGGAATCGAGCAGCGGCAGCATCTGCCTTACGCGGGTGGCGGGCGCACTGCAGGCGGCCACGTCCGGTGGCACGATTACGGCCTGGATCAATCCGGATCCGCCTTCCGGTGGCGGAAATGTGCGGCTCGCGGGCGCTTCGCAGCTTTCTTCCGGAAACGGCGACATCATCGTATTTCTGCCGCGGAATCTCGCCGCAAACATCGAGGCCATCGTGGCCAACGGGGGCGAGCGCCGCATCGAGGCGGATCCAGAGTTGCACATGACGATGCTGGCGTCCGCCAATGGTTCCGGTTCCGTCCATGGGACGGCCGTCTTGCATGGTGGCGGCGCACCGCTCAAATTAAAAACTACGAGTGGAAGAATTCGTCTTAAGTTCCTGGATTCGGATGTCGCTCTTCACCAAATGCTGGTCAGCGAGCAGGTAGATCGTCTCAATCGAAGACTGGCTGAAAATGGATTCGTCCCGGCGCCTTTTTCCCTGGGAGCAGAACCCACCACGCCGGTCCTGGCCGACGTGCCGCCTTCACCCGATACCAAGACAGACTGGCTGGAAGCGTGGCTCGATCGCTTTGAACGGGTATTACGGGGCGGAATCAGCGAGAACCCTGACGATTTCCAGAGGCGGCTGGTGAATTCTCCGAAGCCTTCGTATCCGGCACTCGCGCAGCGCGCAGGCTTGCAGGGTTTCGTGAAGCTCCAAGTGCGAGTGAAGAAAGACGGAAGCGTCGAAGTGCAGAAACTTCTCGAAGGCGAGCCCGCGCTCGCGGATGCTGCTATCACCGCCGTGAAACAGTGGCGGGCAAAGCCGGCATCGATTAACGGACAGCCGGTCGAAGTGATCTCGACCGTGACATTTAATTTTCAGTTGCACTGAGCAGGAGTCGTCTCGGCGCACGCGAATTTCGTTCGGGGCCTTGGTTTTCGTTAGTGATACGAACTCGAAGGGGGTAGAACGTTATGCTTCGTCCAGCTCTCCGCGCCACTGCAGTATCCCTGTTACTGTCAGCCGTTATTTGGGCCGCTCCGGGCTTCGCGATCAGTAAGGACTTCAATCAATCCTATCCGCTGCAACCTGGCGGTTCCCTGGAATTGCAGAACGTCAACGGGACCGTTGACGTGCAGGGATGGGACCGCAATGAAGTTGAGGTCCATGCGGTAAAAACCGCGAAACACAAGGAGTCTGATCTCGAGCGCGTCTCCATTGAAGTGGACGCCAAGCCGGACGCCGTTTCTATTGCCACGCGCTATCCGCAAAACGAGGGTGTGGAAGTGGCGGTGGATTACACCATCCACGTCCCGCACAGCGCGCGCGTCGAGCATATCGGCACGGTGAACGGGACGCTGCGAATTGCCGGAGTCGAGTCCGTGGAAGATCTACACACAGTGAACGGCAATATCGAAGTCTTCGAGGGCGGCGGAACGGTCCACGCGCACACCACCAACGGCAATGTGCACCTGGAACTGGCGCGCCTTCCAGAAAAGACCGGTGCCTCCGCCGAAACTACGAATGGTTCTCTCGTTCTGGCAGTGCCATCCGACATGCAGGCGGACGTCGAAGCTCGCTGCCTGAATGGAAACTTTTCATCCGAGCTTCCCATCACGATGGAGAGCAACCAGCGTCCCCGGGAAATGCACGGCAAATTGGGCCGCGGCGGCGCTCCGATTCATTTGCGCACGGTCAACGGGGGAATTCGAGTGGTCATTCTGCGGTCAACTGTCTGACGCTTTTTCTTCTGCTGCGTCTAACCGCTGAGGAGGATGGGACGACAATGAACAAACGAAATTTACTTGCGATTGGAGGAGCCGCGGCTCTCGGGCTTGCGCTGGCGGCTCTGCCTGCCAGCTCCGCGAGCCCGCAGAAGCCCGTCGAGTCTGCGATCGCACGCTTGCAGCAAAGGATCGATGAGCTGGAGGCAAAATTACAAGCGCAGATTGCGCGCCAGCAGGATGAAGAGGCGGTGCTTGCGGACGCGGATGAACTTGAGGGGTCCGCGCAGGTTCTCGACCTGGAAAATCAAGACGGCAAGCAGATCGAAGTACTGCCGAAGATCGAAACAGATGATTTGAATATCGTGATCGGCGACGACGGTTCAAGCTGGCTCGGCGTCGAAACGCATGAAGTGACGGCTGAAAAGGCCAAGGAACTGAAGCTTTCCGCAGAACGCGGCGTAGTGCTGGGGAAGATCGTTCCGGACAGCCCTGCAGCCAAAGCCGGCCTGAAGGAAAACGACGTGGTGACGGAAGTCAACGGACAGCGCGTCGAAGGAGCGGCACAATTTCGCCGTATGATTCACGAGATTCCCGCGGGCCGCACTATTCAATTGACGGTGTGGCGCGACGGCCGCACTCAGACGATTAGCGCAACACTCGGCAAATCCGAACAGGGCCGTCACGCCATGAAGATGATGACGCCGACGCCCGGAACTTTCGCTTTTCGGATGCCGGAGATGCCGCAAATCCCCTCGATGGAATGGAACGGCAGCATGCTCCTCGGCGGGCAGCCCCGTCTCGGCATTGATGCCGAAGACATCAGCGGGCAGCTTGGCGCGTTTTTCGGAGCTCCCGATGGCGAGGGGATACTCGTTCGCGACGTCAACTCCGGTTCGCCCGCGGAAAAAGCCGGCGTGAAGGCAGGCGACGTGATCACTTCGCTGAACGGCGAGCGCATCCGCACGGTGGGTGAGCTTCGCGAGAAACTTTCGGCAAAGCGTGATGACAAAGATCGCACAGTGAAGCTGGGCGTGTTACGCAACAAGAGTGAGATATCGCTCAACGTGGAGTTGCCGGCGCCCGCCGCGCGCACCAAGCGGCTCATCTCTCGTCGCACCAGCATCTAAACGGCGCAGTCTGACTCGTGAAGGCCCCCGCGCACACCGGGGGCCTTTTCTTATCTTTGCTTGTTACTGCGAGTATTTCTTAGCGTTCTTCCTGCGGCAATGAGGAGAACGCCGCATCAAAAGCAGAATAGTGATAGTGGTGTTCGTCCGGCTCGTTCAGTGCAATCCCATCGCGTTCCACCCAAGCGTGAGCTTCCATCTTTTCGTTATTCTTTCGAATGCCGATGCGCAAGTGCGAGGGTATTCCCTGCCGCGCGAGCAGCCACCAAAGAGTCAATGATTTTGCCAGGCAGGAAGGATGGACCAGTCCGTGCAGGTCCGCGGCATTGACCATGTGTGCGGCCACCGCCGCGTCTTTGCTCACCCGCGACGGCTTGTGTTCCGGATGGGAATCCGAAAGGAGCAGCTTCAGGCTCGACTGCGTGGCTCGGAAACCACGCCATCGCAAACTCAGCGCGACCAGCGGCAACACAACCACCGCGCGCAGAAAAAATCCCTGCGCCGGGCGCTCCAGGGCGCTAAATCGCCGGAACCGTTCCCACATCAGCAGGGAGTACTTGGAGCAGCCCGCTATCCACGAGCCGGTTCAGAAGTTCCATCATGTTGGAGCGCAGCAATTCCGGATCGACATCGAATTCCGCGAGAAGCTCTTGGTAAGCCGAGTCGATGTTGGGCGAAGCGGTTACAAGCTGCCACATGCGCGTGCCGGTCTCGTCCAACCCAAAGTATTGCTCGGTCTCGATATTCAGCAGGACTGATTCTCGATCCAGGATGCGGACCAAAACGCTGGCCGGCACGGCGGCCCGGTCCGTGAATGAAACCATCGGCACGGCTCCTCAAGGGAATTCCCGGCCCGGCATTCCAACGCGCCGGGCGGGCCCAAACTCGCTTAAGACTTCTTTTTCTTCACGTTTACTTTCGTCTCGATGCCGGCGCCCAGCGCTTTCAAGTCCGTCAGGCCCTGCTTTGCCTGCTGACCCCACGGCCCGTTTGGATCGAGTTCTTCCGCCTTTTGATACGCTTCCACGGTGCCCGGTGCAAGCTGAACTTCCTCTCTATCACCGACCTTCTTCGTCGTCATCTTCATTAGGAGGGAGGCGCCCAGCAGGTACCAGGCTTGCGCGCTTTTTGGGTCGAGCTCCGTGGCTTTTCGCAGCGGCTCGATCGCGTCCGCCAGCCGGTTTGCGTTGTACAGGCTGATGCCAAAATTGCGCCACGCGGTTGCGGCGTTTGGAGGATCAAGTTCCGCGCTCTTCGTATACGCAGCCTTGGCTTCCTCGATCTTTCCCGAGCGTGCCAGAACGTTGCCCATGTTGTTGTAATAGCCAGGAACGTCCGGCTTGGCGGCGATAGCCTGCTGGTAGGCCTGAGCAGCGTCGTCATTGCGGCCCGCGGTGTCGTATGCTTCTCCCAACTTGAACCACACTAGATGCGCGTTGGGGTCCTTCTCGCCCAGGCTCTTCGCGGCTTCCTGGAATTCCTTGACTGCCTGATCCCCCAGGTCTGCCAACTTCTGCTTGGCCGCCTCGCGCTGGTCCGGAGGCGCTTTCTGCAGATCGACCTTTGCTTGTTTCTCCTGGTCAATGAGCGCGTTGCCCGCAGTGAAGTGCGTCTTCAGCCCTTCGAGTTTGCTCTTAGCCTCCTCGGCCTTTTTCACCTGCTCTTGAGCCGCGGCGCCCTGCTTGGCAACGACCTCCTGGAAATTGACATCGACTTTCGCGTCCTCGCCGCTTTGCACTCTGCACTTGACCTCGTACGGCGCTTGTTTGTCATTCGGCGGCGGGAAAATAATGAATACGGTGTAAATGCCGGCGCGCAAGTTGGGCACGCTGAATTTGCCGGCGCTATCCGTCTTGGTCTCCTGCTTTGCGCCCTGGTCGCTTACAGAGCGAATGCCAACCTCGGCCCAGGGCTTCCCACTCACATCCAGGATTGTGCCGCTAATCGAGCCGGTCTGGGCCGCAGCACGCGGTGCAAGCACGCTTGCCAGCGCGGCCATCAGGATGGCGGCAAGCGTCCACGACTTAAGAAATCGCTTCATGCTCCATTCTCCTTTTTCACGGGGAGCCCAGCCCGGAGTGTCCAGGCTATGTGCGCCCCATTATCTCTCTCAAGCGCGCCGATTCCAAGCTCAGCGCCCGGCGGATACGGTTCGACGATAGGGGATGGGATCTGGCGCGCCGGCTTCCACGAAGGCGCGTAACCGCAGCAGGCAGCTATCGCAGGCGCCGCAGGCAGTATCTTCGTTTTGGTAGCACGACCAGGTTAGATGCAGCGGCGCGCGCAGTTCGATGCCCCGCCGGATGATCTCGCTTTTCTTCAAAGTGATGACCGGCGTTACGATTTCGATCTGCGTTTCCGGCCGCGTGCCCACGCGGATCAACTCCTGGAACACGCGGTAGTACTCCGGCCGGCAATCCGGATAGCCGGAGCTGTCTTCTGCTACTGCGCCTATGTAAATCGCCCCGGCTCCAATCGCTTCCGCCCAGCTCACCGCCACGGAAAGAAAATGCGCGTTTCGAAAGGGAACGTAGGTTACGGGAATCGCGCTGCCATGCGCGCCCGGCGCGCCCAACTCATTTTCCGGGACGGAAATGCTTTTGTCCGTGAGCGCGGATCCGCCAATCGCGCGAAAGTGATCGAGTTGCACGGCCAGCCGTTCGTGCACGCCGTAAAAATTCGCAATGTCCTCGAACGCGCGACGTTCGCGCTCCTGAGTGCGCTGGCCGTAGCTGGCATGGAGCACGGCAATGTTTGACGAGCCGTGGCGTTCGCGTGCGATCGCCGTGCTCACGCAGGAGTCCATCCCGCCACTCAAGAGCACCACCGCTTTTCTCCGATCCTGTTCCATTTCGTATCCGCTTCTTTCTGGATTTTCCTCTTCTTCTCTGCGCCCTCTGCGTCTCTGCGCTTAATTGGGCTTTTCTCACCCGGGTTCAAACGCCCTTGGCCGCCGGGTCCCAAATGAATTTGTGCAGTTGCAATCCCAGCCGCACGGGCAGGCCGTCCGCCAGAATCCATTCCACAAGCATGCGCGGCTCGAGGCCCGGCCACTTCCCCTGCGGATCTTCAAACACAGGCGAGAATAAGACCTGTTTCACGCGTCGCGCCAGGCCGTGCTGATACGTAAAATCGCGCGCAAATTCATAATCGCGTCGCGTGGAAAGCACAAACTTCACTTCATCGTTTTCCGACAGCGCCTCCAGGTTGCGTATCTCGAAGGTATCCGGCTCGCCTGAATCGGGGCACTTTACATCCACAATCTTAATGACTTCCCGCGGCAACGCTCCGATGAATCGCTCGCCGCTGGTCTCGATCATGACAGCGTACTTTGCTGCGAGGAGCTTCTCCGCAAGCGGATAAATTTCTTCCTGCAGCAAAGGTTCTCCGCCCGTTAGCTCGACCAGCGGAACGGAAGCTTGTGAGCCAGGCATTCCCTCGACGCGTCCCGCCAGTTCATCCACGCGCACCAAAATCTCCTCGACGGTCATTTTCTTCCCGCCGTGAAACGCGTACGCAGTGTCGCACCAGGTGCACCGCAGATTACAGCCTGTCAAACGCACGAAGATGCACGGTAGGCCCGCACGTGTGCCTTCTCCCTGGATGGATTTGAAAATTTCCGTGATAACCATGATTACGTCCGGTCAGGATTTTCCCGGCGCCCGCTCCGCCGCGACAGCCAGTAAACCATCCCCAAAAAAAGAATCATGGCGACGATCAGCCGGGGATACCCCGGTGCAATTCCCATGTACCGCAGAACAACAACGTAGCCCGCCGCCACGAGCAACGCGGGGGTCATGATAATGAAGAACGCCCGATTCATCGCTTCACCAGTTTTCAAACCAACTAGGCTCCAGGCCGGTATTGCGCGCGGCTGGTATCCGTCTCCCATAAAATGACGTCGGTAACCCGAGCCCCCGGCGGCAACCCCTTCAATTGCCGCGTGATCTCATCATAAAAGTACTTCGCCACGTTTTCCGCCGAAGGATTCACGGTCTTGAACGGTTCGAGCTCGTTCATGAACTGGTGGTCCAGCCTGCCCATGATTTCGCGGACCACCTGCTTGAGCTGCGTGAAGTCCACCAAGAGTCCGATCGAGTCGAGTTGCGGCCCTTCGAGTGTCACGCGCACTCTATAATTATGACCGTGCACGTTCTCGCACTTGCCGCGGTAACCGCGCAGAGCGTGCCCTGCCGAAAATGTCTCTTCTACGCTGACTTGAAACATTTCTCTCCCAACCGCCCTAGACGGCTGTTGCGGAACTCCTGGATCGTGGCCCTTCAGGAGGGACTTGCCGAATGGGCCTCTAGCCGCCCGGAGGCGCCGTTCGCTCCGAGAAAGCGGGCAACATCTGCCAGCTCGTACGTCACTCCGTATCGCGGCAGCGACTCCAGAAAAATTTTACCATAGGGCATGCGCTGGAGCCGCGTGTCCAGCAGCGCGAGCACCCCGCGGTCCGTCTTCGTGCGAATCAAACGCCCAAATCCCTGCTTCAACGATAGCACTGCCTGCGGCACCTGAAATTCCGCAAACGGATTGCGCCCATCTTCCTGAAGAGCGCGCACTCGCGCCGCCACGATCGGGTCGCTCGGCACTGCAAACGGCAGCCTGTCCACGATAACGCAAGATAGCTGCTCGCCGGGCACGTCCACGCCCTGCCAGAAGCTTGCCGTGGCGAACAGCACCGCCGCCTCGGTATTTTTGAATCGCTCCAGAAGCGCGGAGCGCGGCGCCGTTCCTTGCAGCAACACAGGAAAAGACACGCGCGAACGCACGCGTTCGAACAAATCATTCATCTGCGAATAGCTCGTGAATAGGCAAAACGCCCGCCCTTGGCTCAGCTTCAGCAACTGTACGATTTCGTCGGCGGCTTTCGCCTGGAAACCGCCGTCGCGAACGTCCGGCATCTTGCGTGGCAGGTAGAGCAGCGCCTGCTTGGGATAATCGAACTCCGGCGGCAGCGCGCGATCCTTGGCGTGATCGATTCCCAAGCGCTGGCGAATGTAATCGAACCGCCCTCCGACAGTCAGTGTCGCGGAAGTCAGGATGACCGTGTCGAATTTTTCGAACAGCCGCTCGCGCAGGATCTGGCTGACGTCGATGGGCGTGGCGGTCAGAAAAACGCCCTTGTTTCTCCGCTCGTACCAATAAACGAAATTGCGTTCGTTCGATTCGAACAGGAAGGACAGCTCCTGGCGAAGCTCGAAGCTTCGCCGCGCGATGCGCGTCAGCTCCTCCGGCTTCGCCGTAAGCGCCGCAAATTCCGTCTCCATGCTTTTCAGCGAAGACACCAGCGCATCGTACGCTTCGCGGTTCTGCTCCAGGAACGCTTCCCGCTCGCTCCTCAGAAACGAGAATCGCCCGTCCCGCGGCGGAAACAACTCGAAAAAGCCTCGGCTGCGTTCCCGGATTCGCTGCGTCTTGCGCAGCAGCGATGGCGTGCCCAGATGCAGTAAACGCAGCGTTTGGTCAGCATCACGCGACAGCTCCTCGAACCGGAAATTTGAAATCTGCCGCCCGAAGTAATCGCTGGCTACATCTTCCATCTCATGGGCTTCGTCAAAAACCACCGCCGAATATTCCGGCAAGATGCTCCCGAAATCGTCCTGCTTCAACGCCAGGTCCGCAAAAAACAAATGATGATTCACGATGATTAGGTCGGCTTCCTGCGCGCGCTGGTGCATGCCGGTGACGAAACATGGACTAAACGACGGGCAATTCTTGCCCGTGCAGGTGTCGCGCCGCGCGTCCAGCCTGGTCCACAAATCAGAGTCATCGGGCAGAAATGTCAGCTCCGCCCGGTCGCCGGTCTCCGTCACTTTCGCCCAATCCTTGATCTGGCGGAACGCGTCCAGCTCATCCATTCCCTTAAGCAGCGCCTGGTCCGCCATTTGGTTAATCTTGGCAATGCACAGAAAATTCGACCGCCCCTTCATCACCGCGACCTTCAGGTTTGGCGCGAAATGTTTCTGCAGAAAGGGAATGTCCTTCTGGTAGAGCTGTTCCTGGAGTGACTTCGTGGCCGTGGAAATCACCACGCGTCGTCCGCTGCAAATCGCGGGCAAGAGATACGCCAGCGTCTTCCCTGTCCCCGTGCCCGCTTCCACGATGGCGTGATGATGCGATTCGAACGCCTCGTGCACCATCTCCGCCATCTCCAATTGTCCGGGCCGGTGTTCGTAGTCGGAGCTGACCGTGGTTGGGTCAAATCCGCCCTTCATGCACTTTTCGAGAAATCCTCCGGGGCCAAACACGTCACGCATCGAAGGTTTCGCCGATTCCTGAGCCGGCACATCGGCGGCGTCTTCCGGGGCGCTTCCGGCTACCGTTGGATCATCTTCAAGGGGCACATACTCGCGCACGGCAGCCCTCGCCGGACGCTTGACCTTCGCCACCTGGTGATCTTCTGCCGAATTGGATGTTCGCTTGGCCAGAAATCCGCCTTTGCTCTCGCCCGTCGAAATAAAGAGTCCAGTTACGATAACATAACCTCTCGCTTCGCCCTGTTAGCGGTGCGCCCGCACGCGGCTTGGCATCCTAATCTTTCTTAATGTTTCTTGTTTCGAGACATTTAGGAGTTGGGCACGTAAGCAGCTTTTGCTGCAGCCTTCCGCTCCCACATCGCGATACATTCCACAGTGGGATCTGTGAGCGTTTTCCTTTCCAGGGAAGGCAAGCGCATACTAATCTGTCGTGGGGGCCACATGAATCGCAGTAAAACTCTTTCGTTTCTTCCCATTCTTCTGCTCACCGTTTTGTCCCTGGCTGCTTGTAGCGGACCCAAAAACCAGTGCACCGTCAACTGCGTCGTTAATGGCAACGCCACGGTAAGTTTCACCCTCGTCGCCGATACGCTACCGGCGAATCCATCGATCCTTTCTTTTAAAGTCTCATTTCTCGGGATTGTGCTTACTCCCACCACTGGCCCCGCCCAGACTTTGACGCCTGCTACAGCTGTGGTGGATCTGATGCGGCTGCAATCCGATACGGCCTTCCTCGGCGCCCTCACCACTGTGCCGCCAGGAACTTACACAGTTCAGGTTTCGCTTTCCAGCCCCGAGATCACCTTCCTGAACGACACGGGTTCAATCATCACCGCAAACGGCGCGCAGTGTCAGATCAATGCTGTCTGTACGGTCTCTCTCACGGCAGCTGCTACGCCCACGATCAGCTCTTTCACGTTTAACGCAACTTCCAGCGGTCAGCAGGGCATCGAGCTCGACTTCGACCTGAAGAATGCGATTTCGCTCTCGAATGGGACTCTGTCCGTCAATTTCAATCCCGCAGCTCCTAGCCCGGGCGTCTTAACGGCCTTCACGCTGCCCCGTACCAATGCCAATCTCGGTACGAATCAGCTCGAACTCATCGAGGACTTCACCGGCGTAGTCAGCATCAATGGCAGCGTCGTAAAAATTACTTCGCCCACTCGCGGTGTGCTCACCGCCACCAGCACCTCGGCCTCGTTCTTCGACCAAAGCCCCGATGGCGCACATTGCCAGACTCCGGCCACCTTCAATAATTGCGTCGCCAACGGCCAGGTCGCCAGCGTCGACGCCTTCCTCAAATCGGATGGAACGATCGACCTCAAGGAATTCGAGCCCCTGAATCAAACCCAGCAGGACTTCGTCGAAGGTATCGTCTACGCTGTCAACACTCCCGCGCAATTTACCATCGCCGTCAACGATAAAGTTCAGCTTGCCACCAACTCCCTTATCGGCGGACTCAACACCGGCGATCGCCTCACTGTAAATATCTCCACAAACCCCATTGCCCACCCCTTCTTCGTCGACACCAAAGGCCTTAATGTGATCTCGTTCAGCAGCTATGGCCTCTTTGCAAATCAAACCACCACATCCGCTATCTTCCCAGGGCAGACTGTGGCCGTCCATGTGTCCGCCTTCACTGCCGCAAGCGGGAGCACCCTCGCTTCGGCCACTGCAGACATAATCATCCTGCGCTGGACACGCCTCCGCGCCAATGTCTTGTCCACCACTTCTGCCAGCATCAATATCAATACACTTCCATCTTATTTCGGATTTTCTACCTCCTCTCAAGAGGTCGTCCAGGCCTTCTTCGGCGGTGCTCTCGGTACCGATGGTGTTACCAATCTGGATGGTGTGGCCAATAACACATCCGGTTTAACCGTGAGTCGGCCCGTGGGACTTCGCGTGCTCTATTTCCAGAACGCTGGCAATACGGCAAATCCGGCCTTCTTCGCCGCCAAAATACGCCAGCCTTGATCTGTCTTTCCTCCGCCTCCGCAAAAGGCAACGGGCCGGCCTGAAATTCTCAGACCGGCCCGTGTTCTTCCTCACGACGAAACTATAATTCCGCGAGGCCTCAACTGTTGTCGACCAATTAAAAACTAGGGACTGATAATTGCCTTTACGCCGGCAGCGGCCCGCCCACTGTCGTATTCGGCGGCATCGGCGCCGAGTACGGCGTGGACGGCATGCTTGGCGCAATCATCGGCTGGAGCCGCCGGTAGACCACCAGGGAAATCGCGCCGATGCCCCAGAACGCCGCGCCGTATTTCACCCAAGGGCCCACGTGCGGAATGATCGTACACAGCCGCAAGATCACCAGCCCCACGGTCATTCGCCCAATCAGCGGCCAAAGCTCGCTTGTCCGACCCATTAGCCACTGTCCAATCACAGCTCCGATGATCACCGCTCCGTAATATAAGGCGCCGTACCAAAGAGACAGCGTTGCCAGCCCGACAAACAATCCCACCACTGTGACGCACGCAATGCACGCTGCGATTGGCACGCCAAAACCTACCAGGACGCCCAATCCCGCCGCAGCGCCATATCGTTCCGCCGCTTTCACCGCGTCCTCGGAGAATTTCGGCATCAACGCGAACAACACCAGTCCAAACAAGATATACGCCGCGGCCCAGATCACCTGCCAGATGTAGTAGTGCACCGTGCGGTAATCGTCCCTGTGCCTCAGCTTTTCGTAATGAACGGGCGAGGCCAGCTTGGCCTCGGGGGAAACTTGCGGCGGATTGTCACTCTTAAAATCAATCGGGCCGCCGATGCGCGCCGTCGAATCAATAATCAACTCCCCGCTCCGGATCTTCGCCGATCCCTGAATATCGCCGGTGATAGTGACCTGCCCGCCCATGGCCAATATATCCCGCCCCACGTGCCCATCGATGGACTCATGTCCGGCAAAGGAGGTGAGGCTCCCTCCGATTTTGGCGTCCCGGTCAATGTTCACATCGCCGCCGGCTATCATCACGTTGCGGCCGACCGTTCCTTTCACCAATAGGTTTCCCGCATAACTGCGAACACTTCCGTCCACTTTGCCAATAACGCGCAAGTTTCCCGAGGACGAAAGCACGTCGCCCAGTACATGACCGGAAATTTCGATGTCGCCGCCCGCCACCACCAAATCACCTTCGACGGTGCCTTCCACTCGGATTCGTCCTCCGGCAGCGTACAGGTCGCTATGGATGACCTCGTCTTTCGCGATCGTCAACCGCTCCTCGTGGCGCATCCCCGTCGCCGAAGCGCCCGTTGGCATCGCCAGCACCGTGCAGAACCCCGCGAAGACCAGCGCCAGCGCTGAACCGCGCCGGATCCGTCGACGGAAGAACATGGCTCCCAGTCCCGCCAGCGTTACCATCGCCAGCACCTCGAGGAGTGTCATCATGGATTGCCATCCTTTCCACATGGTGCCCTGAAAAATCAGCAGCCCCAGCAGGTTCGTACCCCCGAATCCTGCGTTCTCCAATTGCTGCTGCCAGAGCTGGATATATTCCGTATAAAACGCGTAAACTCCCGTCGCCGCCAGTCCAAACACGAGTCCCCAAATCCATTGCATGGATTTGCGGGCCCGTTCCTGAAACTGCGCCAGCCGCGAAGGCAGCGGTTCATCTTCTTCCAGCATCGCGCGCGTCAACAGCCGCGATTCGCGCTCCAGCGCCCGCAGCAGCGTCCGGCAAGCGTCGCATTCCTGCGTGTGCGCGGAAACTTCAAGGCCCCGCGCGCGGTCCAGTTGCCGCTCGATGTACAGAAGGAGCGTCATTTCGTCCAGATGATTCCTATTCTCTTTCTGCCCTTCGCTCATGAAGCCCCTCCCGCCGCCAGCGCCGCGTTGCCTTCCAGCGCTTGCCGCAGTTCGTGCCGTGCGCGCAGCAGCACCACGCCCACAAAGGCGCGCCGCACTCCCAGCGCATCCGCAATTTCGTCGTAGCTCATATCCGAGTAATAGCGCATCACCAGCGCCATGCGCGCCCTCCCGCCCAGCCTGTCCAGCGCCTTGCGGACCTCTTCGCTGGTGCGCTGCTCAATCAATTGATCCAATTGGCTGGGGTCCGGATGCTCCAATGGCACATTTTCCACATCGCCCGTTTCCTTATCCTGGCGAATCTTCCGCCGCCGCAGCATATCCCAACAATGATTCGCCGCCACCTTGTAAAGCCAGGCGGAGAACGATCGCGTCGCATCGTATTGCACCAGCTTGTCCTTCAATTTCATGAAAATTTCCATGGTGGCGTCTTCGGCGTCTTCCCGCGTCGGCAAGGCACGCCGGCAGAACCGGAAGATTGCAGGCGCGTGCTCCCGGTAAAGCGCACCCCAAGCCTCGGCGTCACCCGCCCTGGCACGGGCAATCGCCTCCGTCGGTTCCTTTATTCCCGGCGCGTTCATCCGGCCTGGTCTCGGCGTTTCCATAGAGTAGTACGCGCGGAGCCTTGCAAATATTACACATTGCAAATCCCGGCCCGCCACTGCCCCGCTTGCTAACTCTCTCGAATCTCAGCCACTTAGCCCTGTAGCTCAGGCCTTTAGGCCTGAGGCTTTTCTCTTTCCGAGCCTCTCCAGCAATATTGCTATTAGGTTTCGCCCCGGACTGCGTGCCAGCACTTTATCAGACAAGCCACCTCTGCCCAAAGTTTCGGTCGCTTCATTCTTAATCGCACCCAAATCCGAATCTTCCCCTGCTACGAAGCGCCGAAGGCGCGGCACAAGTTAGCCCAACCCGCAAGGGCTGGGCAGCGTAACAAATAAAATTCCGAGCACCAGGGGTGCGACACCTCTCGTGCGCGTTGTTATATCAATTTTCGACCGCAAGTTAGGAGGTTGGATCTCAGTGCAGGCCGATGCGATCGATCTCTTTTTGAATCGCCAGCTTGTCCAGACTCGCAAGGGGCAGGCTCAGGAACAGGCTGATTCGCCGCTCGAGCAACAGGTAGGCAGCGCGAAATGCGTGTTCGATTTGCTCTGGCGTGCCTTTGGCCGCCGCGGGATCGGGCACGCCCCAATGCGCCGTCATCGGCTGCCCCGGCCAGATGGGACACACTTCCCGCGCGGCGTTGTCACAAACGGTGAATACAAAACTCATCTTTGGCGCGCCGGGCTTTGCGAACTCTTCCCAACTCTTGCTGCGCAAACCCTCGGTCGGCAAGTGCGCTATCTCGATCAGCTTGAGCGCTTCCGGACGCACGACTCCCGAAGGATGACTTCCCGCGCTGTAGGCCGTGAAAACCGGCCTGGCTTTTCCGCTGAGAATGGCTTCCGCCATAATCGAACGCGCGGAATTTCCCGTGCACAAAAATAGAACGTTGTAATGTCCTTGCATTGCCGTCACCCGCTGGGAGGCATTGAAAGGCAAAATTGTCATTCTTCCTCTTCGCGCGGGTTTAGCGCGAAGAATCTCAACTTCGAATCACTGGCAACACGATGGCGCACAGCAGGCGTCCGTCGTTTTCGCCGCTTTTGCCTTTGTCGCTCGCACAAACGCGCTCATGAACTTGCCATCCACTTGCGGCGCAAGTGTATCCACGTCCAAGCCTTTTTCGGTGAGGAACTCGCGCGCATCTTCCACGCGGTAAACGCGCGTCGGCTCAATATCCACCTGCTCGAAACCTGCGGACACCAACTTGTCACGATATTCGTTTTCTTCCAGCGCTCCCGCCACGCAGCCTACCCACAGAAGTATGTTCTGCCGGATTTGTGCATCCACTTCCCCGCGTGTCACCACGTCGGAAACGGCCAGCCTCCCGCCGGGTTTGAGCACCCGAAAAGCCTCTCGAAGCACGCGGTCTTTGTCGGCAGAAAGATTGATCACGCAGTTCGAGATGATCACATCAACCGAATTGTCCGGCAGCGGAATATTCTCGATCTCGCCCCTTAAGAACTCTACGTTTTCCGCTCCGGCCTTGCGCTTGTTCTCGTTCGCCAGCGCCAGCATCTCATCCGTCATGTCCAGCCCGTAGGCCTTGCCGATCGGCCCAACACGCTTCGCCGAAAGCAAAACATCGATGCCGCCACCGGAGCCCAGATCGAGAACCACTTCTCCCGGATTCAATTTCGCCAAAGCCGTCGGGTTCCCACACCCGAGCGAAGCCTGCAGCGCTTCCACGGGAACTTGCTGCATCTGAGCGGCGTCGTAGAGATTGGAAGTGATCGGATCGCAACTCGTCCCGCTCGCGTCCGCGGTCCCGCAACAGCTCCCGCTCTTCCCCCGCAGCGCCGCCTGCCCATACTTTTCCTTAACAATTTCCTTGATGTTCGCGCCGTCCATGCCACCCTCCGAGTGCCTTTCGATTTTCCAATTTCGAATTTCTACTTTCGATTTTCCGACTCGCACTACCCGCACACTTCCACGATATCCTCCGGCTTCAGGGCCTTGTTCCGCGTGCAGCACTCCGAATACAAAAAATGCAGTAGCTCCTGGAGCGCATCCGTATTCGCCGTGTACCGCAAAAACGTGCTCTCTCTCTGCACAAGCACGAGCCCTTCATTCTTCAATTTGTCCAGATGATGCGAAAGGGTCGAATTCGGAATCTCCAGTTCTCCCTGGATGTCTCCAACCACCAGCCCCTCGGGATGCGCCGACAAGAGCAATTGCATAATCCGCAGCCGCGGCTCCGTCCCCATCGCCGAGAACATATCCGCATACTTCGCCACCCGCTCCGCCCGCTTCTTCGCTGTGCTGCTTTCCATATTTCCATATTTGCAGAAATATGGATGACTGTCAACCCTAACTTGACTCTTGACTTTTCTCTAATCTTTGCTATACCTAATCCTGTCGATAACTACGTTTCGAGTGCGGGAGCTTGCTCCCGCTTCTCTTTTTTGGGGCTGGCTGTTCGGCTTATGCCTCGCTTGATCGGCCAAAAACATCTCCTTCAAAATCAGGTATTTATGAAATGCAAATTTGTAAGTCCTTTCCTTTGATATCGGTACGAAATGCGGGGGGTGTACCCCAAGGGTGTACCCCTCTATCCGTGCAACGCGGACTGCGCTACATTGGAAGATTGCACAGCGCGCCGTAGCCCTCATCTTGCGCCGATCGAAAGATTTATGGCAGAACTGCTCCCATCGCTCGTCATCGTCGGCCGCCCCAACGTGGGCAAGTCCACGCTCTTCAATCGTTTGACCGGCACGCGCCGCGCTATCGTCACCAACGAGCCGGGCATCACGCGTGACCGCATCTACGGCAAAGCCGAGTGGCGCGGCCGCGCGCTGGAAGTCGTAGATACTGGCGGCATCGTCCCGGACGACAAGGCACTGATCCCGCAGGAAATCCTCCGCCAAGCGCATGTAGCCATCAAGAAGGCTGCCCTGCTCGTTCTGGTTGTGGATAGCCAGGCAGGGCTCACGCCCCTCGACGAAGAACTCGGCCGGCTCCTGCGCACCACTGGCAAACCGTTTGTGATTGCCGTGAACAAAGTGGATTCCATGTCGCAGGAATCCAACGCCGACGTTTTCCACCGAATCGGCGCGCCGGTCTTCCCTGTAGCCGCCGAGCACGGTACCGGCGTGGACGATCTCCTCGACGCCGCGCTTGCACAGGTCAGCGTCGTCGCATCCGTCGAGGAAGAAAAACAACCCGACACCATCGAAGTCGCCATCATCGGCCGCCCCAATGTCGGCAAATCCACACTGCTGAACCGCATGGTCGGCGAAGAGCGCTCCATCGTCTCGCCCATTCCCGGAACCACCATGGACAACGTGGATTTGGAAATCACGCGCGACGACCGCAACTATCGGTTCGTGGATACCGCCGGAATTCGCCGCAAGGGCAAAACCACTCTGGTCGCGGAAAAACTCAGCGTGGTCATGGCCCGTCGCGGCCTGGAGCGCTCCGATGTGGCGCTACTCGTGGTCGACGGCGAACAGGGCGTCACGCAAGGCGACGCGCAAATCGCCAGCTACGCGGAAGAGTCCAGCCGTTCCGTCGTCATCGTCATTAACAAGTGGGATCTGGCCGTCGCAGCTGCGCGTGACGCCGCGTCGCGCGATGCCGCCACCGCAAAAGGCAAAGCCAAGCGCGCTCCCGGCGAACGTCACAATCCCGAAAACTTCGACGCCGGCCGGCTGATGTTGGACTACGAAAAAATGATCCGCGCCAAATTGAAATTCCTCAGCTACGCGCCGATCGTTTTTCTTTCCGCGAAAACCGGCGAGCGCACGGACAGACTTTTCCCGCTCATCAATCAGTGCTGGGATGCGCGGCGCCGACGCATCTCCACCCCAATTCTCAACAATTGGCTCAAGGATGAAGTTGACCTGCAGCGCGGCACCACGCCGAAAGCACGCCCCGTGCGCATCTATTACATGACTCAGGCTAAAATCGCCCCACCCACTTTCCTCATCTTCACCAATCAGAAAGAGCCCCTCCACTTCAGCTATCAGCGCTTCCTCGAAAACCAGCTTCGCGCCAAATTCGATTACGTCGGCACTCCGGTCCGCTTCATCCAGCGCCTCCGCAAACGCGAGAAGCGTTCCTCCGAACGTGGCCCCGAGCGTGACCAATGAGCGCTTCCCTCTACATCAATGACGCGCAAACTGCTACGATAGCGGCGTCCCCAGGCAGGGCATTCCGATGCCAAACAACGGCACAGCAGCGCAAGTCGCCACGGAGAAAAAACTCTACCGCATCGGCGAAGTCAGCCGCCTCGCGGATCTAAAGCCTTTCGTCCTGCGCTACTGGGAAACCGAGTTTCCCATGCTGCTGCCGGTCAAAAGCTCCAGTGGCCATCGCCTCTACCGCCAGGATGACGTGGACATGGTCTTCCGCATCAAGCGGCTCCTGTACGACGAAGGATTCACCATCGCGGGCGCGCGCCGGTTTTTGCGTGAGCATGAGGGAAATTATGAGTCGGAAAGCGCGGGCGCGAACCATCCGGCGGAAGGCCCGGCGCAGCTTCTGAGCCGCAAAATGCTGCTGGATTTGCGCGATTCGCTACGCACTTTCTTGACGCTGCTCGAACGGCGGTGATACCTTGGAGGTGCTGATTCCCTTCCCGATTGGCCTCGTTATTTCATTGGCCTGTCGCGGTCAGCTTAGCGGTCGGGACGTAGCGCAGCCTGGTAGCGCGCACGCTTGGGGTGCGTGAGGTCGCTGGTTCAAATCCAGTCGTCCCGACCATTTTATTCGGCCCCGGAACGCCCCTTCGCTCTCCCGTCGATCGAATGATGCACACGCCGAATTTCTTTGGAAGGTGAAGCAACGAAATTTTTGCAAATCATGCCGCATATACTGCTAACAAACGACGACGGATACCAAGCGGAGGGGCTGCGGGCGCTGGCTGCGGCGCTGGAAGGGCTTGCCACGGTGAGTATTGTGGCGCCGAGCCGGGAGCAGAGCGGTACGGCGCAATCGCTGACGCTGCGGCAGCCGATTGTTTGCAACAAGATCGGGGAGCGGGAATGGGCCATCGATGGGACGCCGGCGGACTGCGTGATCGTGGCGCTGCATAAACTTTTGCCGGAAAAGCCGGACATGGTGATTTCCGGAATCAACCATGGCGCGAACCTTGGGGAAAATGTCTATTACTCCGGAACAGTAGGGGCGGCGCGCGAAGGCGCGTTGCATCACATTCCTTCCGTGGCGATGTCGCTGTGCTCGAAAAAAGAAAGAGTGAAATTTGAAAACTCCGCGCGCGTGGCGCGCGCGGCTGCGGAATTGATTTTGAAGGAAGGCTTGCCGGACCAGGTTTTGCTTAACGTGAATGTGCCGGAGCCGTGGAACGGCGAGGTGAAATTCACGCGGCAATCACAAAAAATCACGCGCAACCAATTGACGGAAGGAAAAGATCCGCGCGGGCGCAGCTACTTCTGGCTGTACGAACAAAAACTAGACAAAAACGTGGAGCCGGACACGGATTACGCCGCGATTTTTTCCGGCGCCGTTTCCATCACGCCGTTGCACCTCGATCCCACGCACACCAAGTCGCTCAATCACCTCTCGCATTGGGCTAAACCAATCGAGGCTGCGTTCCGGAAGTGAAGCCTAAAAGGCCGGACTGAAAGTCCGGCCTCTACAAAACCAGGCAATGAGACGCCGATGCTAATTGGCCTTGGCTACGGTTGGCGCGATGAGCGGCACGTTGTTTTTCTGCATCATCTCGTTGAGAGCAGGAATGTCCTTGGAAAGAACTTCGCGCCATTTCGCTAGTTGCGATTCGAGCTGCAGGTCGAGTTCGGCGTAGACGCCGAGTTCGCCTTCCGTTGGTGGCGCGTCGGCGCTATCGACTGCGTTCTGCAGGTAGCCAAGTTTGCTGTTGAGTTTTGTGGGGTAGTTGAGTTCGTCCTCACTGGCTTTGGAGTTTACCTGGATGAGTTCATCCTCGATCGCGCTGACTTTCTTGCGGAGATCCGCAGCAGAGGTGACCACGGGTTTTGCCGGTTCATTCGAACCAAGGCGCTTTTCGAGCGCTTGCAATTGGCCGCGAAGGTCGCGGATCGCCAGAATGGCTTTGTTCATGTCGTCCTGGCGGTCGCGCATTCGGAGCATCAGATCGAACTGCTTGCGCAAATCCTCCGCGGAAGTCTTGACGCGAGGATCCATAACCACTTCAAGAGGAGCAGTGACACTCTTCGCTCCAACCGTCAGCCGCGCCTGGTAGTTGCCGGGAAGAACGAGCGGGCCGCTGGGTTCGCCTTCGTCATAGATGGCGGCGGGAATCTTCTTGGGCGGTTCGTAGCGCAGATCCCAAGTGAATTCGTTCAATCCAGCCTTCGCGGGGATGTGCTCCGCTGCTTCGTCTCTTTCCCATTCGTCGGGGGCACCGTCTTTTTTCTTTTCTTCGCTGGTGAATGCGCGGATAACTTTTCCTTGAGCGTCCAGCAACTCCAGCTTGATGTTTTCCTTGGGCTCTTCTTTCAAGTAGTAGTGGAGCGCCGCGCCGTCGGGAGGATTTTCTCCAATGGCGTAGCGGCGGCGCCTGGCATGCCCCATGCGCGTTCGAATCGCCGCGCGGGAGGTAAACAAGTGTGCGTCTTCGGCGGCGATGGAGGCGTTCGCCTGGCGCAGCGGACTGATGTCGTCGAGCACCCAGAACGCACGGCCATGCGTGGCAACGACGAGATCGTCGCCATGGATGATGAGGTCGTGGACCGGAGTTGTCGGCAGATTGAGCTGCAGCACTTGCCAGTGCGCTCCATCATCAAAGGAAACCCACGCGCCGGTCTCCGTGCCGGCATAGAGCAGGCCCTTGCGCTTGGGATCCTCTCGCACGGCGTGAACGTAGGAGCCGTCGGGAAGTCCGGTGGTGATAGGCGACCAGGTCTTGCCAAAATCGCTGGTCTTGAAAATGTATGGTTTGAAGTCATCGAGCTTGTGGGCGTCGATGGCGGCGTAGGCGGTGCCGGCTTCGAACGGTGACGGCTCGATCAGGCTGATCATGGCCCATTCGGGGAAACCTTTTGGAGTGACTTTGTTCCAGGTTTTTCCGTCGTCGCGCGTGAGTTGAATGAGGCCATCATCGGTGCCGACCCAGATCAAGCCTTTTTGTTTGGGTGATTCTGCAACGGTGAAAATCAAATCGTAGAACTCAATGCTGGCCTGGTCTTTGGTGATGGGGCCGCCGGAATCCTGCTGCTTCGTCGGGTCATTGCGAGTGAGGTCTCCGCTGATCGTTTCCCAGGAATGGCCGCCGTCTTTCGAACGAAAGAGATACTGAGAAGAGTGATAGAGAATGTTTGGATCGTGGGGAGAAAAAACGATCGGCATGGTCCAGGTGTAGCGATACTTTTGCACGGAAGCGTTGTGGCCGTCGGGATCGAGTGGCCACTGCTGGACGTTTTGCGTTTGGTTAGTGCGGCGATCGAGCCTAGTGATATAGCCGAAGTAGGAGCCGGCATAAACAATGTGTGAATCGCGCGGGTCGACGGCAACATAGCCACTCTCGCCACCGCCGACGGCGTCCCAATCCGCGCGATCGATGTAGCCACGGTCGCTGGCGGTGGCGATGCCGACGGAAGAATTGTCCTGCTGCGTGCCGTACACGCGGTAGGGAAAATCGTTGTCGGCAGTTACGTGGTAGAACTGGGCAGTCGGCTGATTGTTTTGCGTGGACCAATTTTTTCCGCCGTCGATGGAAATCGTCGCGCCGCCGTCGTTGCCATTGATGAGGCGATTGGCATTGTGGGGGTCGATCCAGAGACCGTGGTGATCGCCGTGAGGAGCATTGAGGCGTTCAAAGGATTTGCCGCCGTCGTTCGAACGGAAAAGACCGGTGTTGGCAATGTAGACCTTGTTTGAATCTTTGGGGTCGGCCCAAACGTGGGTGAAATACCAGGCGCGCTGGCGGAAACGGTGATCGTCATTGATCAGCGCCCAGTTGGTACCGCCGTCATCGCTGCGGTAGAGGCCGCCTTTCTTGGCTTCGATCAGCGCGTAGACGACATTGGAATCGGCGCCGGAAACGGCCACGCCGATTTTCCCGAGCGGGCCCTCGGGCATGCCGTTGCCTTCGACGCGCTTCCAGGTAGTGCCATCGTCATTTGAACGATAGAGGCCATCCTTGTCACCGCCGCTGTTGAGCGTCCAAGGAGTGCGGTAGCCTTCCCACATCGCGGCGAAGAGAACATGCGGATTTTGCGGATCGAAAACGATGTCAATGCCGCCGGTGCGGTCGTCGAGGTAGAGAACTTTTTCCCAGTTTTTGCCGCCATCACGAGTGCGGAAGATGCCGCGCTCGGCATTTTTTCCGTAGGCATGGCCGAGTGCAGCGACAAAGGCGACGTCGGGATTCGTGGGGTGAACGATAAGTTTGCCGATGTGACGCGAGTCTTTCAACCCGACATTGTTCCAAGTCTTGCCGCCGTCGTTGGAACGGTAGACGCCATCGCCGAACGAGATGTTGCCGCGAATGCAGGCTTCGCCGGTGCCGACATAAATGACGTTCGGATCGGATTCAGAGACCGCGATGCTGCCGATGGAGGAAGTGGTCTGCTTCTCGAAAAGAGGATCCCAGGAAACGCCGCCGTCGGTGGTTTTCCAAACACCGCCGGCAACCGCGCCAAAATAGTAAGTGTTCGGCTGGCTCGTCACTCCGGTGACGGCAAGCGCGCGGCCTCCGCGAAACGGGCCGATAAGGCGCCACTTCATTCCACCGTAGGTTTTGGGATCGATGGGAGTGGCGGCCGCAGAACGGTCGGATTGCTGGGCGTCTGCGGAGAGTGCTGCAAAATACGAAACAAAAACCAAGAGAAAACAAAAAACGAGCCGGCGAGACGCTTTCACATACACCTCCGAAGATAGAAACGGAAAACGAAGAATGGTATCGCTACGGGCTGTTAGACGGAAGCGTTTTTCGTTGGGTTTTCGTTGGGGTACAGGTTGAGATAGGATGCTGGCGCGGTGAGCGGACAGAAGACATTTGACGTTGTAGTGGTTGGAGCGGGCGTCTTTGGCGCCTGGACGGCTTGGTACCTCGCCAAACGGGGCCAGCGCGTGGCGCTGATTGAGGCTTACGGTCCGGCACATTCGCGGGCGAGTTCGGGAGGAGAAACGCGGATCATTCGAATGGGGTATAGCGCGGATGAGCTGTACACGCGGTGGTCGCAGAAATCGCTGACGCAGTGGAAAGAGTTTTTTGTGGCGACGCGGCAGCCGCTTTTTCTCGAAACCGGAGTGCTTTGGATGGCTGGTGACGAGGACAAGAGGTTGGAACAGACCAGTGCGACCTTGAGACGATGCGGCGGGACGTTCGAGGAGTTGGACCGTGCAGCGCTCGAGAAGCGCTATCCACAAATCGGGCTTGACGGCATCAAACGCGGGATCCTAGAACCAAAGAGCGGTGTCCTGATGGCGCGGCGCGCCGTGGCTGCCGTGGTCGAAGACGCGGTAAGGCTTGGGGCGGAGTACCTCTGCGGGCAGGTAGTGAATCCGGGAGGAAAAAGCCGCGTGGAGCACATTACGACGAGCCAAGGCGAGCGGATTGCCGCGGGGAAATTCGTTTTTGCTTGCGGTCCGTGGCTTGGCAAAGTTTTCCCAGACGTCCTGGGCTCGCGAATTTTTCCTTCACGGCAAGAAGTGTTCTTCTTTGGGATTCCGGCGGGCGACGTGAGGTTTGCACCGCCAGCGTTGCCGACGTGGCTGTTTCAGGAAGATCTGGTTTACGGGATGCCGGACATCGAAGGGCGGGGGCTGAAGATCGCGTTTGATGAACATGGCGAGCGAGTCGATCCGGACACGCAATCGAGGATTGTTTCGCCGGCAATGACGGAGGCGGTTAAGAAATATGTGGCGAGGCGATTTCCGGCATTGAAGGATGCGCCGATTGTGGAAACACGCGTCTGCCAATACGAAAACACATCAAATGGGGATTTTTTAATTGACCGGCATCCGGAGTTGGAGAATGTGTGGTTTGCAGGCGGCGGCTCGGGGCACGGGTTCAAGCACGGCCCGGCGGTGGGAGAGTACGTGACTGGGCAGTTGCTCGATGGAGCGCCTGCGGAAGCGCGCTTCTCGCTGGTTACAAAGGAAACCGTACAGAGGCGTGCAGTATATTGACGGTCTCTGCCCGAGCAGCTTGCGCCTCACGCAGCGGCGGGTGATTCAAGCACACGGGCCAGAGCTCAAGCAGTTCAGGTCTTGGGCGTACGGCGGCGGGGATTGGCCGCGGCAGCGTTGCGCTTTGCCCGCTTGGTCTTTTCCGCGTAGAGATGCTTGTCCGCTTCTGAAAGCAGTGTTTCGATGCGCTCGCCATCGCCACGGTAGACGGATATGCCGATACTCGCGGAGAGGCGCGGCGGTTCATCGTCGTTAGCCATAACCTCGCGAATGCGATCGGCGACGCGGTGCGCTTCTTCTTCGCCGGATTCCGGGAGAACGAGGGCGAATTCGTCGCCGCCGTATCGCGCGGCAGTGTCCACGGCGCGGCAGTGGATCCTGAGGACGTCGGCGAGACGGCAGATGGCGCGGCTACCGACGAGATGGCCATAATTGTCATTAATTGTTTTCAAGCCGTCGAGGTCGAGAAGCAGGACGGAAAAAGGACGGCCGGTGCGATTGGTGCGCTCGGTCTCGTTTTCCAGAACGTCGAGGAGGCGGCGGTAGTTGGCGAGACCAGTGAGGGGATCGCTGACGGCAAGATGGTGGACTTGTTCGAAGAGCCGCGCGTTATCGAGAAGAGCGCCACCCAGCGCGACAGTATAGCCCAGCACCATAAGCGCCTGGGCGAAAACGAAGGGAGCGTCCAGCAGACGCGCGGATTCGGCGGAGGAAAGCTGCGCGGCAACATTCAGCCAGGTGGCCGCATAGATGGTGCGGTCGAAAGCGGAATCCTCCACGGACAAACGACGGCGAAACCAGACGAGACTCACGAGGAATATGGCGCCGGGCAGCAACTGCTCCGGATTGGGGAAGAAGGCGCCGGGGTGGCGGGAGACCTCCGGCGGCAAACGGCGAAGCGCAACGGCGAGCACGTAGGTAAGTGCGACTACCGCAAGCAAAGCGCCGGCGATTTCGCGGCGCGGATGGCGCGAACGCGGGAGAAAATGCTCGACGAGGAGCGCTACGACCAGCAGAAGCGCCAGGACGATGCGGCCCAGCCACCAGGCGATGGGAGCCCAAAGAAGGCGCAGGGGGGCGTCCGGAAGAAATTGAAAAAAGAGAACGCTGGTGGCCGTCAAAATGGCGCCGGAAAGAAGAAATCCAGCGCCGAGAATGAGGGAGATGCGGTCCTGAGTTCCCTGGAAACGAACGAGGGTAACCGCGGCAAAAACAAAGGCGAGAAGCCCGCTGATGACCTGCAGGTAGCCCTGAAGAATGGCATCGGGCTCCAGCTTAATTCTGCGAAGCCAATAAGCGGCGAGAACCACAAAGAGAAAGACACTGAAATGCGCCAGAAAGATCGTGGCGTTGCTGCGACCGCGCTTGAGAGGGGCTTCGCCCATGGGGTTGCTGAACTTTCCTCTAATCTTCCGGGCCGGACGCCTACTTAATTAGACTACGCGGGGGAATCTCCGTTACGGGCAATTCGAAGAGCAGTTGAGGCAAGAGGCACCGTCCTGTGAATTACGCAACCTGTACCAAAGTGCAGGACAAAATATGGCAGTAGAACCTCCGCAGGAGACCGGCGAGGGAGGGAACAAAACTCTTGCAATTGCACGCGGGGTTAAGATTGCGCACACTGTCAGCATTGAAACGATTAAATACAGATGAATAAGGCGGCGCCGGGCAGCGCGACTGCAACAGTTTGCGCCATCCCATGCTACAGTGACGCCGGGTTTGAACCGTGGTTTCCCCGGAAAAGGAGAAATGCTTGAGCAACGAAACCACAGCGAGTTCCGCGCCAGGCCTGCGGCGGACGCTGACGCTCTGGGACCTGATACTGTACGGCGTCATCGTGATTCAGCCGGTGGCGCCAATGTCCTCCTTCGGGGCACTCAGCGATCGCGGTCACGGCCATGTGGTCACCGCCATCCTCATCGCCATGGTGGGAATGCTTTTTACGGGAATCAGCTACGGCCGCATGGCTAGGGCCTATCCCAGCGCCGGTTCCGCGTTCACGTATGTGGCGCAAGAAATCCACCCAGCAGCAGGCTACGTGACGGGGTGGAGCATGGTGATGGACTACATGCTTAATCCGCTCATCTGCACGATCTGGTGCGCGCAGCAGGCCCATGACTTTGCTCCTGGTCTTCCCGTTTGGGGATGGCAGATATTTTTCGCGGGCGTTTTTACGCTGCTGAACATACGCGGCGTCAAAACATCCGCGCGCGTAAACGCGGGCATGGCCGCGGCCATGAGCGCTGTTATCGTGGTCGTATTCGTAGCAGCAGCTCGCTACATTCTTGGCCACCCGCACAGTGATCCAATGTTCTTTACGCGCCCTTTCTACGATCCACAAACATTCACTTACGCGCGGCTCTTCGGATGCACATCCATTGCAGTCCTGACATACATAGGCTTCGATGGCATTTCCACGCTGTCCGAAGAGGCCGAGAATCCGCGTCGAAACATCATGCTGGCCACGGTGCTGACCTGCGTGGTGATCGGCTTGCTATCCGCCCTGGAAGTTTATGTCGCACAGTTGATTTGGCCGGCCTCCGAACCGTTTCAGAATCCGGATACGGCGTATGTCTTCGTGGCCGCCCGCGCGTGGCTGCCGCTCTTTAAGATTGTAGGAGTTACGCTGATTGTCGCAAACTTTGGCTCCGGCCTCGGCGCGCAGCTTGGGGCTGCGCGACTGCTCTATGGAATGGGCCGCAGCAATGCCCTTCCCAAGTCCTTTTTCGGGGCCGTTGATCCGAAACACCGCATCCCGCGAAACAGCGTCCTCTTTGTGGGGGCGATCGTCTTGGTCGGTTCGTTCTTTCTCACGTACGAGCGGGGATTGAACCTTTTGAATTTCGGCGCCTTAATCGCGTTCATGGGCGTGAATCTGGCAGCGTTGCTGCGCTACTACGTTCGCAATCCGCAAAAACAACTGGGCAATTTGATCCCGCCAATTCTGGGTTTCGTGATCTGCTTGGGCCTGTGGCTAAGCCTCGATCATTGGGCCCAAATTATCGGAGCCATCTGGATGGCGGCGGGGATCGCCTTCGGGGTGTGGAAGACGCGCGGGTTCCGGGAGCAGCTCTCTTTTGAATTGCCAGCGGAATAGGGGTTGGGCCGCGGGCCCATTGCATATCAGGTAGGTCTGGAAGGATGATGATGCAGTCGGAGACGCCACTCTTGTTGAAAAGGCAAAGCGGAAAGAACCAAACCATCACGATGCGGGACGTCGCGAAGTCCAGCGGCTTCTCGCCGGCAACGGTATCGATTGTGCTGAACAATGCACCGCTGGCGCGGTATATCGCGCCGGCCACGAAAAAGCGCATCGAAGAGGTCGCGAAGAAGCTCGGTTACCGGCCGAACGCGATGGCGCGTTTCTTGCGCAGCAAACGGAGCCATAGCGTGGGGGTGATGTTCTTCGACATTACCGATCCCTTTTGCACGCCGGTCTTGCGCGGCATTGAGAATGCGCTCTATCAATCATCGTACGTACAGATATTCGCCGACGCCCACAACCAGAGAAACCGGTTCGAACGATACCTGGAAATGCTGCTCGAACACCACGTCGAAGCGTTGATCGTCGTTGCCAACTGGCTCTTCGTGGATATCCAACTGCTCGCGGACCTGAGTAAGAGAAACATTACCGCCGCGACCATCGGATGGGAGATGCCCGGAAACGACGTCAGCTCGGTGATGGTGGACAACGAAGCAGGAGGACGGCTGGCGCTCGAACATCTCCACCATCTGGGGCATCGTAAGATCGCGTTCATCCGCGGCCCCAAAATGCTGATCGACAGCGGACCGCGGTGGAAAGGAATTCAGAAGTTCGCGCACTCGGCTGGGCTGGAGATTGATCCGGCGCTCGTTCTGCAACTGCCCGATTCTTTGGACCCCAACTCGGGCTTCGAAGGCGGGTACCGCTTCACGGAAGAATTGCTGCAGCGAAAGAAACGGTTCACGGCGTTGATGGCTTTCGATGACTTGACGGCGCTGGGCGCGATCCGCGCACTGACGAAGGCGGGTGTGAAAGTACCGGAGAATTGTTCAGTGGTAGGTTTCGACGATGTGCCGCTGTCGTCGCTGTCCGCACCGTCTTTGACAACCGTGAGGCAGCCTCTGGAAGCGATGGGAAACCTGGCGGTAAATATTGTTATGGAAGGCGTTAATGCCGGGCTGGAAAAGCGCGAATGGACGATCTCGCGGCACAAGATGAATCCGGAACTAGTGATCCGCGATTCCACGCAAGCGGCGGTACTCAGCGGTTCTGACGACTGAGCATCACTTTCCATTAGAAAAATCAGCGAGGCGAAGAGGAACCACGCCCGGACTATTTTTGCCACTCACACGAAGAGGCGCGGACTAAGTGCTCCGCGCCTTTTCGTTTTCAAGCCAATCAATTTTCAGCGTTCATTTGGCTGGAGGGAGAAAAACTTGCGAAGGCGCCAAGAACTCAACGTGCTGCAGTTCAGTAGCGACCCGGACACGCTCGAAACGCCCTTTTGCCCCTCCGTTAGCCTTGAACGTCAGGAGGTACTGGTTGCTCAGATGCGTGGCCAGCTCGTCAAAATAGGGCTTCAACGTGACAGGCTCCGCGGTGCCAAGATAGAAGGATTCGGCGCCCGTTGCATCCGAGAGTTCGGTAAGGTACGACTGCGCTCTGTTGGCGATGAAGAATCCGCGCCCCCGATGCCCGGCGTCCGGAGCATAGATTGTCCAAACGTTGATATTTTCCTTCTGTGCCCGGCTGATGGTGGAATCGAGATCCGGGGGCCTGGTCCAAAGATCGCCGCGAAAATAGTCGATGCCGGAAGAGAACAGGAGTATGGAGTGCCTGTCCGTGGAAGTAGGCCACCGCTTCATTAGATCCAGAAGGGCGAGATAGGGGCTCGTGAACGCACCCCCGCTGCCAAGCGGGATGCGCAATGCCTTGGCGGCGAGTTCGTGGTCGTTGGTGAAATCCTGGGCGACCATGGCGGTGCCATTGCGCGCATAGGACACAGAAATGTAAGTGGTGTCAGGCTGGGCAGCGAAAAATGCCTTTAGATCGTTCCATTGGTTGGCGATAACGCTGTCCAGCGAATCGTCAATTAGAACGGCAAGATATAACTTTCCGTCGTGTTCCCAATCGGCAATCTGGGTGCGCTCCTTGTTCACATAAAGCTGGACGTCATCTTTGGTAGCGATTGGCGGGCTAGTGTCTTTCTTGCCGACGGCGGTTGCCGTCATGGTGACGGTTCCAGGCCCCGCGGCGACTGCATTTGCTACAAATAGTCCGGATGCCATGACGAGTGCCACCATCATCATGGCAAGACGGCTGGATTTTGTTTTCTTGATCATTGTTTTTCCTTTTTACCTATCCTCCTACTCTTAGATGCAACAATCGGTCCCGCGGACGTATGACGTGTAAGGAAGGCCGAATTCCAGATTGAGCGCGAGCAAAGTGTTTGTTGTCGCAGGGTGGGCGGCCATTTGCATGAAGCAAGGGATAGCGGTGGCGTAGTATGCTGCTGCGTCTACAAAAAGGACCGGCGCGGTGAAAAATTACATTGGAGCCATCGACCAAGGCACGACGAGCACCCGATTCATGGTGTTTGACCAGTCCGCGCGTATCGCCGCCGTGGCGCAAAAAGAACACGAGCAGATTTTTCCGAAGCCGGGCTGGGTGGAGCACGATCCGCTGGAAATCCAGCGGCGCACGGAAGAAGTGATCGCCGAGGCGCTGGAGCAGCGCGGGCTGCGCGCTGCGGATCTGGCCGCAATCGGCATTACCAATCAGCGGGAGACGACGGTCCTGTGGGAGCGCAAAACGGGCAAGCCGGTTGCGAATGCGATTGTCTGGCAGGACACGCGGGTTGCGGAAGACGTCGGGCGTTTCGCCAGGGAAGGCGGACAAGACCGCTTCCGTGCACAAACTGGATTGCCACTGAGCACGTATTTCAGCAGCCTGAAGCTGCGCTGGCTGCTCGAAAATGTTCCCGGCGCGCGGGAAAGAGCTGCCGGGGGCGAGCTGCTGTTCGGAAATATCGATACATTTCTCCTCTGGAACTTGACCGGAGGCCCTCAAGGCGGCGTGCACGTGACGGACGTGACCAACGCTAGCCGAACGCAGCTCCTGAACTTGTTAACACTGGATTGGGATGAAAAGTTGCTCGCGGCGTTTGACATTCCTCGCGCGGTGCTGCCAAAGGTGCGTTCGAGCAGCGAAGTCTATGGCGAATCGAAGTTAAGCGCGGCCGCGGGTGTTCCGATCACTGGAATCCTCGGCGATCAACAAGCGGCCCTGGTTGGTCAAGCGTGTTTTCGCCCAGGCGAAGTGAAGAACACCTACGGCACAGGCTGCTTTCTCTTGATGAACACGGGTGAACGGCCGGTGCCATCGAACTTCGGCTTGCTTACCACGGTCGCCTACAAATTTGGCGGCGGGGCCGCCCATTACGCGTTGGAAGGAAGCATCGCCATTACCGGCGCCCTGGTGCAGTGGCTGCGCGACAATCTCGGAATTATTGAAAAGAGCCCAGACGTCGAACTGCTGGTCTGGCGCGAGCGGTTTTGGAAGCTACCGCATTCCAGACGCGGGAAGTGGTCGAGGCGATGGAGAAAGATTCGCATATCGGCCTTGCAAGCCTGCGCGTGGATGGCGGCATGGTTGCAAACGATTTGTTGATGCAGTTTCAGGCAGATATCTTGAACCGCGAAGTCGTGCGCCCGGTAATTCAAGAGACGACCGCTCTCGGCGCGGCCTATGCCGCCGGTCTGGCTGTAGGATTCTTTTCGGGCTTGGAAGAGTTGCGAGCCAACTGGGCGGTTGATCGCACCTGGAAGCCGCATTTCGCCGAGGTGGAACGCGAGCAATTGTATAAACAATGGAAGAAAGCGGTTACACGATCGTTTGACTGGATGGAATCCTGACGGAGGCACTCGCTTATGACCTCACCGGTACTCGGTGAATTTCTCGGGACGATGATTCTTGTCCTGCTTGGCGATGGCGTCGTCGCCGCCGTGCTGCTTAAACGTTCGAAAGCAGAGGGCAGCGGCTGGATGGCGATTACAACTGGGTGGGCCTTCGCGGTGATGGCGGGCGTTTTTACAGCCATTGCGTGCGGAAGCAGCGATGCGCATCTGAATCCCGCGGTGACGATCGGCTTCGCAGTACGCGACGGTAATTTTGCCAAGTTTGCTCCCTACCTCGCGGCACAATTGTTTGGGGCCATCGTGGGCGCCGCGCTTGTCTGGTTGCACTACTTTCCGCACTGGAAAGAAACGCCAGACACTGCGGCGAAGCTGGGCTGCTTTTGCACGGCGCCGGCAATTCGCAATACCGTCACGAATTTATTGAGCGAGATCATTGCAACTTTCGTGCTTGTTTTTGTGGTTGGCGCGATTTTTTCCAAGATCGTTTCAGCGGGCGGACCCGCGACGGGACTCGGCCCGTATCTTGTCGGGAGCCTGGTCTGGGGCGTCGGTCTCTCTCTGGGAGGACCGACGGGATACGCGATCAATCCGGTACGAGATCTTGGGCCGCGCATCGCACATGCGATTCTTCCGATCGCGGGGAAAGGCGGCTCAGACTGGAGTTATGCGCCGATACCGGTGATTGGTCCGCTCATCGGCGGCGCGCTGGCCGGCGCGCTTCTCCGCGTGCTGTCGATTTCCTAATCATGAGCCTCATGCGATCGATGCTGCTGGCAGCATCTCAAAATCAGTGGCTACGCCATCGGGCAGCGAATTACCCGTTTGTCAGGCGCACCGTGTCGCGCTTCATGCCCGGCGAGACGTTAGAGGACGCACTTGGCGCAGCGGAGGCACTGCGAAGCAAGAAGATTGGAACGGTCTTCACGCATTTGGGCGAAAACATCAAGGACCGCGCGGAATCGCAGCAGGTCGCCGAACATTATCTCAAGGTGCTGAAGCGCATCAGGGAAAAAGGGCTGCAAGCGGAGATCTCCGTCAAGTTGACACAACTCGGATTGGACCTCTCGCCAGATTTGTGCTTTGAGCATTTGAACGCCATCATCGAGCGCGCACAAAAGAATTCCAGCGTCTGGGTGGACATGGAAGCGAGCAACTATGTGGACGCGACACTCGATCTCTATCGCCGCGCTCTGACGGCGCATCCCAACGTTGGTGTATGCCTGCAGGCCTATCTCCATCGAACAAAGGATGACCTGGCGAAGCTTCTGCCGCTGCGGCCCTCGATCCGGTTGGTCAAAGGAGCGTACAACGAGCCGCCAGAAATCGCGTTTCCGCGGAAGAAGGACGTCGACGAAAATTATTTTGCGCTTGGAAAACAGCTGCTGAAGGCCAAGAAGGAAGGTCGTTGCGTGCGCGCCGCTTTTGGCACGCATGATGTCGCGCTGATTCGGCGGCTGGCTGAATGTGCGTCCGCGGAAGGCTACTCGAAGAAAGACTTTGAAGTGCAGATGCTCTACGGCATCCAGCGGGCCGAACAGGAGCGCCTCGCCAATGAGGGCTGTACTTCCATCGTGCTCGTCGCTTACGGCAGCTATTGGTATCCGTGGTTTGTGCGCCGGCTGGCGGAACGGCCGGCGAATTTGTGGTTTATGGTGCGCAACGTTTTCGCGGCATAGCGCGCATTTTGATGTACAGACCGATAGCGGAAGCACTAGAGCTGAAATGATGGCTAAGCAATCTCTTATTGCCGTGGTGGGCAGCGCCAACGTGGACCTTACCACGTTCAATGACGTGTTCCCGCAGCCAGGGGAAACGATTTTTGGCAGGAAGTTCGATCTTGGCTTCGGCGGCAAGGGCGCCAATCAGGCGGTTGCGGCGCATCTTTGCGGAGCAAGCGTGGGCATGGTGGCAAAAGTCGGGAGCGATCTTTTCGGCCCTGCAACGATTAAGAACTTTGAATCGCAGGGCATTGACGCAACTTACGTGCACATCGCCGAGGGCGTTTCCAGCGGAGTCGCCCCGATCTTTGTGGAGCCAAGCGGGCAAAATCGCATCATCGTGGTGAAGGGCGCGAACGATACACTTTCGCCCGAAGACGTGGATGCCGCTGCACCGCTGCTCCGCAAAGCAGACGCTATCATCGTGCAGTTTGAGATTCCTATGCGAACCGTCTACCACGCGGTGAAGTTCGCCAAGACCAATGGCATTCGGTGCATCGTGAATCCCGCTCCGGCCCAGCCGGTTGACTTCAAGGAACTCGGCGCCGCGGATTATTTCGTTCCCAATGAAAGCGAAGCCGAAGCGATCACTGGAATGCCGGCGCAATCGGTCGATGAAGCAAAAAAATGCGCGGAGTTTCTGCTGCACCAGGGAATGCGAAACGTGGTCATTACTCTTGGCGAGCGCGGCTCCTTGGCGGCGGGACCGGACCGCATAGAACTTATTTCTGCGTTCCAAGTTCAATCCGTGGACACGACCGGCGCGGGCGATGCCTTCATCGGCAGTTTTGCAGTTTTTTTGAGCGAAGGTTTTCCGGAGGAGGAAGCTCTGCCGCGCGCCAATCTCTATGCCGCACTTTCCACGACAACGGTGGGGACTCAAAAGTCCTTCTATACCCGTGCGGATTTTGAGAAGGAGTGGCGGAATCGCGGCGGACGCCCGTGAACGCGCTTTGTCGAAGTGCTAAGATAGAGTATTGCAAATTGGTCCGCTACGCGCGGTGAAAACCTATGACTTTGCGCGACAATCCGCGAATCGACAACGCCTCAAGCCTTGATCGCCCCGCCCTTCGCAGTTCGATTTCGCCTTCCGATACCGCGATCGCCACTTACGCCGGGCGGGAACTCCAGCCCAATCGCGGCGTCCCGTTGAATTTGGACTGGGTGGAGGCGGTACGCGTGAACACCAGTGCGGTCGAACGCCGTACGCAGACCATCGGCACCCGGCGAACTGTGAAAAAAGAATGGCAGGCGGCCTGGCTTCTGCGCGCCATCACCTGCATGGATTTGACGACACTGTCCGGCGATGACACCGACCAGCGTGTTCGAAGGCTGTGCGCCAAGGCGCGGCAACCGATTCAGCAGGAGCTCGTACAGAAACTTGGCATCGAGAGTCTTGATATTAAGGTCGCCGCTGTCTGCGTGTATCACACGTTCGTGGAAACCGCGCGGCGCGCTATTGAGGGCAGCGGAATTCATGTTGCCGCTGTTTCCACAGGGTTCCCGGCGGGCCTCTCTCCGTTTGAGGAACGCGTCGCGGAAATTCGGCGCTCGGTGGAAGCAGGCGCGGACGAAATCGACGTAGTCATCACGCGCGCGCACGTCTTCGGGGCCAAATGGCAAGCTCTCTACGATGAAATCGCCGCGTTCAAGAATGTCTGCGGGCCGGCGCATCTGAAGGTAATCCTCGGCAGCGGCGATTTGCTGACACTGCGCAATGTGGCGCGTGCCAGCTGGGTGGCGATGATGGCCGGAGCGGACTTCATCAAGACGTCTACCGGCAAGGAAGCGACCAACGCGACGCTGCCCGTGAGCCTGGTGATGACACGCGCCATTCGTGAGTACGCTCAGGAAACCGGGATGGCGGTCGGCTTCAAGCCGGCGGGCGGGATTCGCACGGCGAAGCAGTCGCTCGAGTGGCTCGCGCTGATGAAGGAAGAGCTTGGCGATTCGTGGCTTAAAACGGAGTTATTCCGGTTTGGCGCGAGCGGGATGCTGGCAGATATCGAGCGGCAACTCGAACACTATGCCACAGGAAGGTATTCGGCGGAGTATCGCCATCCGATTGCTTGAGCGGAAAGCTCATGGCTTGTTGACGAAAGAAGCGGGAAGAAGCGAATGAGCATCGTCGAAAAATTCATGACCATGGAGTATGGCCCGGCGCCCGAAGATCCGCGCGAGGCTCTAGCATGGCTCGACCGCCACGGCCGCCGCTTCGGGCACTTCATCAACGGCGCATGGCAGGCGCCCGCGGCAGGAACATATTTCGACACGGCGGATCCCTCCACTGGCGAAAAACTCGCGGCCGTGGCGCAGGGATCGACCGCAGACATTGACGCGGCGGTGAAAGCGGCGCGGGGCGCATTGCCCGCGTGGCAGGCTCTGACTCCTCACGCCCGTGCGCGTTATCTCTATGCGCTGGCGCGGCAGGTGCAGAAACACTCGCGCTGGCTCGCGGTGCTCGAAACGCTGGATAACGGCAAACCGATTCGCGAGAGTCGTGATATCGATATTCCTCTCGTGGCTCGACACTTTTATCACCATGCGGGCTGGGCTCAGTTGCTCGAGCAGGAATTCCCCGGTTACATCGCGTGCGGCGTGGTCGGTCAAATCATCCCGTGGAATTTTCCGCTGCTCATGCTGGCTTGGAAAATCGCTCCCGCGCTTGCTACCGGTAATACGGTCGTCCTGAAGCCGGCGGAATTCACGCCCTTGACGGCGCTCGCGTTCGCGCACATTTGCCAGGAAATCGGACTTCCCGCAGGAGTCGTGAACATTGTCACCGGCGACGGTTCAACCGGCGAAGCGCTCGTCAAGCATCCTGACGTCGACAAAATTGCATTCACGGGTTCAACAGAAGTGGGGCGCGCGATTCGCAAGGCTACTGCGCAGAGCCACAAAAAGCTTTCGCTTGAACTCGGCGGCAAATCTCCTTTCATCATTTTTGAAGACGCCGATCTGGATAGCGCCGTGGAAGGCCTCGTCGACGGCATCTGGTTCAACCAGGGACAGGTTTGCTGCGCCGGTTCGCGGCTGCTGATGCAGGAGAGCATCGCGGACAAATTGATCGGCAAGATTCAGGACCGCATGAACACGCTTCGCATGGGTCCCCCGCTCGACAAGG
>WNFS01000994.1_pt1 | contig 46078 bp, 37 predicted proteins | sample 5400141 | NCBI WGS metagenome assembly WNFS01 (sample SAMN13153358, study PRJNA577476) | soil metagenome | isolation source: 60 cm saprolite under Madrone tree | place: USA:California | collected 2016-06-14
ACATGTCATCGAGCCCGTCCGCTGGGATTGAAGTCGCTTTGCTCACAGGCGGTTTTGACAAGCCCTACACGTTCGGCTTGGCAATGGCGCTCACCGCTAAAGATGTGTCCCTTGACGTGATTGGCAGCGATGACGTGGACAGCCCGGAAATGCATACAACTACCAGGCTGAATTTTATTAATTTGCGAGGAAGTAAGCGAGAGGCTGGATTCGCCCGGAAGATGGCGAGAGTTCTGATTTACTATGCACGTCTTTTCCGATACGCCGCCGCCGCGGAGGCCAAGATCTTTCACATCCTATGGAATAACAAGTTCGAATTCATCGATCGGACTGTTATCTTGCTGTATTACAAACTGCTTGGGAAGAAAGTCGTTCTGACGGCGCACAACGTCAACGCAGGGAAGAGGGACTCAAACGACTCGCTCCTTAACCGCAGTACTTTAAGGTTTCAGTACCTGCTTACAGATCATATCGTTTGGGATCAACAATGCCGTGCCGCGCACTGATCTGAGTCCTCGAGAGGCGAAGCAGCGTCTGGGCATCAGAAGCGATGAGAGGACGATCCTGTTCTTTGGCGCCATCCGACCTTACAAGGGTCTCGAATATTTGGTCAGCGCTTTTCAACAGCTTGTGGCAACACATCCGGAGTACCGGCTAATCATCGCTGGTGAGCCAAGAAAAGAATCCGAACAGTACTCGGGCGAGATTCAACGGGCTATCAACGGTCACGCCAGCCGAGACCAGGTACTGCAGAAGTTCCAATATATTCCGGATGAAGAAACGGAGTTGTATTTCAAAGCAGCAGACGTCCTTGCACTGCCTTATACACATGTCTTCCAGAGTGGCGTGCTCTTCCTCGGATATAGCTTCGGCTTGCCGGTAGTCGGAGCTGAGGTGGGTTCGGTGAGGGAAGAAATAATCGAGGGCAGGACAGGGTTCCTGTGCAGGCCATGCCATTCGGCCGACCTGGCAAGAGCAATCGAGAAATATTTTGAAAGCGATCTCTTCGAGAATCTAGAGAACCGTCGACAGGATATTTGCGACTACGCTAACGCAAAACATTCCTGGGATATCGTCGGCGAGAAAACACGGGATGTCTACGCACGTCTGTTGGGAGTAAGAGGAATATGATGCCACTAGTGTCAATCCTAATTCCCGCGCACAATGCAGCGGATTGGATCGCGGACACGATTCAGTCGGCGATGGCGCAAACCTGGAAACGAACAGAGATTATCGTTGTCGATGACGGTTCCAGCGATCAAACACTCAAAATTGCGCGGCAGTTTGAGTCGGAGTCGGTCCGCGTTGTCTGGCAGGAAAACCAGGGCGCTGCAGCGGCGAGAAACAAAGCCTTGTCCCTGTGCCACGGCGATTACATTCAATGGCTGGACGCTGATGATTTGCTTGCTCCGGACAAGATTGCCAAACAGATGGAAGCACTGCACTCAGGAAACAGTCGGCGGACGCTTCTCTCTTCTTCCTTCGGACAGTTCATGTACCGGCCATACCGAGCGCGGTTTACTTCCACAGCGTTGTGGTGTGATCTGACTCCCATCGAATTCCTGCGACGCAAGTTGGGGAAGCGCGTGTTCATGCAAACTGCCGTGTGGCTCGTGAGTCGCGAATTGACCGAAGCCGCGGGCCCATGGGACACCACCATGATTTCGGACGATGATGGCGAGTACTTCTGCCGCGTCCTCTTAGCTAGCGATGGGGTTCGATTCGTGCGGGACGCCCGCGTGTACTACCGCTCGGTTGGCACAATGCGGCTAAGTTATGTCGGGAGATCGAACAAGAAATTGGAGGCGTTGTGGCGCTCGATGCAATTACATATCTCTTACCTACGGAGGCTGGAGGACAGCGAGGAAGTCCGAACGGCCTGTATCAGGTATCTGCAGAACTATCTCATCGATTTCTATCCGCTAAGGCTCGACATCGCTGAACAGATGCATAAGGTCGCCAGGGACCTTGGAGGACGGCTAAATGCCCCACGCTTGTCCTGGAAGTATTCTTGGATTAAGGCGCTTTTTGGCTGGGATTTGGCCAAACGTGCTCAATTGTTCCTGCCAAGTGTCAAATGGTCGCTCATAAGGTTTTGGGACAAAGCCCTTTTCAGTATCGAAAGGCGCGGGATTGTACGCACCGACTCTGAAATCTGAAATTACGTAATCGAAAAGGCGAATGAAAAAAACTGCCTTCATAACTGGCGCCGAGGGTTTCATCGGGTCCAATCTGATCGGATTCCTCCAAGCCAAGGGGTGGAACGTAATCGGAGGATACTTGCTGCACTCGTCCGCTCCGTTTGCCAAGTCGGGGAATCTTCGCTATGTTCATTGTGATCTGCGAAACGGCCAGCGCGTTACTCAACTTCTCGTGGAGCATCAGCCAACGCACATCTTTCACTTAGGTGCGCAGAGCTTGCCCACAGTGTCCTGGGCCGACCCAGTCGGGACCTTCGAGTCAAACGTCATGGGCTCTCTGCACCTGTTCGAAGCTGTGCGGCATCTGAAAAAGGCTCCAGTAGTGGTCTCCGCTTGTTCGAGCGCCGAATACGGAAAGGTGCCAGCATCGGCCATACCGGTCAAAGAAGAGCAGCCACTGCGACCGTTGCATCCCTATGGAATCAGCAAAGTCTGCCTGGACCTATTGGCCCGCGAATATTTTCTGGACTACAAGATCCCGACGGTAAACATTCGGCTGTTCAATACCACGGGCCCAGGCAAGAAAAATGATGCGCCATCGGATTTTGTCCGGCAATTGATTGACATCAAGAAAGGATTGCAGCTGCCCGTAATCGAAGTCGGCAACTTGAAGACGCGTCGGGCGTTCCTCGACGTGAATGATACTGTCCGCGGTTTTTATCTCGCCGCAATGAAAGGGAAGCGAGGCGAGTCTTACAACCTGTGCGCAAGCAAAACGTACCAGATCGGCGAACTGCTGCATACCGCGATCCGTTTATCCGGGGTAAAAGCCAGGATTCGACCGGTTCCGCGCTTGATGCGTCCTTCTGACGAGAGAATTATCTTTGGCAGCGCGGAGAAGATGCGTAAGGACACCGGTTGGAGACCGTTGTTTCGAATGGAACAAACCCTGAGGTCGATGTTGGAATACTGGCAAGGGTCCAGGTGACATTTTGAAAATCTACGCCTCTACTCTTTCGCCGAAGCTGCAATCATCGATGGAAATGGGAAACTAAGCTCATGATAATTACACGAACTCCGTTCCGCATTTCATTCTTCGGGGGCGGCACCGACTATCCAGTCTGGTACCGCGAGTTTGGCGGCGCGGTGCTGTCTACGACCATCGATAAGTCCTGCTACATCACTTGTCGGCGACTACCGCCTTTCTTCGAATACCACAGCCGAATCTCCTATTCGAAGGTTGAAAACGTCGTCAACAATAGCGCAATTGAACATCCGTCAGTGCGCGCATGCTTGGATTACTTGGGAGTCAGCGAAGGAGTCGAGGTTCATCACGTTGCTGACTTGCCCGCGCGGACCGGCCTAGGTACGAGTTCGGCATTCACCGTTGGGCTTTTGCTGGGTTTGTATGCTCTCAGAGACCGGATGCGCGATAAGCATTCGCTGGCAGCGGATGCAATCCACGTGGAGCAGCAGCTTCTAAAAGAGGCCGTTGGATCACAAGACCAAGTCAGCGCAGCGTACGGCGGCTTCAATCGTATTAGTTTCAATGTGAACGGCAGCATTGAAGCGAAGCAAATACTAATTTCACGGGAACGATTAACCGCGCTCCAGCAAAACTGCGCGCTTTACTTTACTGGATTTGCGCGAACTGCTTCTGAAATCGCCAAGGAACAGATCAGAATGACACCACACCGGAAGCATGAGCTCGACATGATGTTTCAGATGGTAGGCGAAGCTGAGGCAATCGTCGCCGATCCAAATCGTTCGCTAAATGAGTTCGGCCATCTGTTGCACGAAGGCTGGCAGGTGAAGAGAACGCTGACGCAAAGCATAACGAATACCGACCTCGATGAGATTTATGAGGCTGGGCGTAGTGCTGGCGCTCTTGGCGGTAAACTCCTTGGAGCCGGCGGCGGTGGTTTCATGCTGTTCTTCGTTCCACCGGAGCGGCGGCAGGCGTTGCGGTTGCGGCTTAAGAACCTGTTGCACGTTCCGTTCTCCTTCTCCGGCAGGGGAAGCCATGTTGTCGTTTACGAGCCAGAGGAAGCCTACGATAAGTCGCTTGCCACTGAACGGCGTGAAGTGTACGCGCAGCAACAGAGCGGCAATTCAGACTAGCTAGTACACATTCAATTCAGAATGCTAAATTCGAGCGAACGCTGGGAAAACTTGATTTATCGCCGTCCGCTAACATAGTTATCGGCTAATCATACAGCACTAAGAAACCTGCGATGAACAAAAACGACATGATCATTGGGTTGGACGATCCGATACTGATTACCGGCTCAAATGGTTTCATCGGTTCGAAAGTGGTCGAATCATTGCTTCGGTCTGGTTTTACGAATCTCCGTTGCCTAGTCCGGCCATCGAGCAGCTTGGCCCGTCTCGATGCGATCCTTGCGACCGCCCCAAACGCGCCAGCCGAGATCGTGCAGGGCAATCTGTTGTCCCGCGAGGACTGCGCGAAAATGGCAAAAGACGTGGCAGTGATCTTTCACTTGGCTGCCGGCATAGAGAAGACATTTCCAGGGTCCTTCATGAACTCTGTTGTGACGACCAGAAATCTGCTTGACGCCGCCCTGAAGTGTGGAAATCTACAGCGCTTCGTCAATATCAGTTCGTTTGCAATCTATTCCAATTGGAATATCGCGGGCGGCGGATTGCTTGACGAAACGTGTGAACTAGAAACCCGGGCAGTGGAACGCGCCGAAGCTTATACCTTTGCAAAGCTAAAACAAGACCAACTGGTGCTTGAGTACGCTGAGAAATATGGCGTGCCTTACGTCATCCTGCGCCCGGGGGCGGTGTACGGTCCGGGGGCTCACCAGCTCACCGCCAGAGTAGGAATTGATACCTTCGGAGTCTTCTTTCATTTGGGCGGTTCGAACCGGATCCCGTTAACTTATGTCGACAATTGTGCAGAGGCCATCGTACTCGCGGGCATCAGACCGGGAGTCAACGGCGAGGTCTTCAATGTGGTTGATGACGAATTGCCAACGAGCAGGCAATTCTTGCGGATGTACAAAAAACAGGGCAAACGCTTCAGGTCCATCTTCATTCCCTATTGGTTGTTCTACTGCCTGTGCTGGGCTTGGGAAAAATATTCCAAGTGGTCGGAGGGCCAGCTACCGCCGGCGTTCAATCGACGAAGGTGTTCGGCCTACTGGAAAGGGAATAGATACACTAACCAAAAATTGAAAGACCGTCTCGATTGGCGTCCGTTGGTTGCGTTTTCGGAAGCATCGAGACGTTACTTCGAGTACGTCAGAAGGACAAGTTAGCCGATGCTAAAAGTTGCGATTGTTGGATGCGGCAAAATAGCCGATCAACATGTGGAGCAGATTGTCCTGATTCCGGGCTGCGAGATTGTTGGAGTCTGCGACCGAGAAGAGTTGATGGCGCGGCAACTGCAGGAGCGACTGAACGTTGGGGCGTATTTCACGGAGGTGCAAGATCTTCTCGATAAGGCCACACCGGATGTCGTGCACATTACGACTCCACCGCAGAGCCATTACCCGGTCGCCAAATTGTGCCTTCAGGCCGGATGCCATGTTTATATAGAAAAACCCTTCACTGTAGACGCTGCGGAAGCCGAGCAGCTTATAAGTCTCGCAGAACGCAAGGGCCTGAAATTGACAGTAGGCCACAATGCACAATTCACTCATGCAGCCATTCGGATGCGAAGACTCATCGAGGAAGGTTATCTAGGTGGCCCTCCCGTGCATATGGAAAGCTATTATTGCTACGACCTACGCGATGCCGCCTATGCCAAAGCCTTGTTAGGAGACAGCCATCACTGGGTTAGGAAGCTGCCTGGGGGACTACTGCAGAACGTCATCAGTCATGGCATAAGTAAGGTCGCAGAGTTCTTAACAGGGGACTCTCTCGAGGTGCTAGCGTATGGTTTCACGAGTCCTCTGCTAAGAAGTATTGGAGAAACAGAAATCATCGATGAGCTGCGAGTTATATTACATTGCGATGGCGTGACCGCCTACTTCACCTTCTCGTCGCAGATGCGCCCCGCGCTGCACCAACTCCGGCTGTTTGGGGCAAAGAATGGTTTGGTCATAGATGACGACCAACTGACGGTGATCAGAGTGAAGGGATCTCGATACAAGAGTTATTTGGAGCAGTTTGTCCCACCGTGGGACTACGCTAAGCAGTACGTCGGCAACTCATTGGGAAATATGGCAAAGTTTCTAAAGGCCGATTTTCAAACAGGCTACAGTATGAAGGTTCTGATACGGAAATTTTATCGCTCGATCACCGATGGGTTGGCTTTGCCCATACCTTACACGGAGATATTGCGAACCGCACGAATCATGGATGAAATCTTCACTCAGTTGAGCTCGGCGCAGAATGCATTGAGAGCTGGGCAAAGCAAGAATGTGCCGGTCGAGCGATAACCGTGCAGAAAATGAGCCACTTCTCAGGTCACATACGGTACGTACTCATCACTCCTGCTCGTAACGAAGAGCGGTTTATCGAGAAAACGATTCAATCGGTGACAAGCCAAACTGTTTTGCCTTCCAAGTGGGTAATCGTGAACGATGGATCGACAGACTCCACGGCAACTATTGTGGAGCGATACCTCGCGCAACATGACTGGATGGAATTGGTGGATCTGCCCACACACAGGGATCGCAGTTTTGCTGCGAAGGTTCATGCATTCAATACAGGGCTTGAAAGAGTCAAGCACCTTGAGTATGAAGTGATCGGGAATTTGGATTCCGACCTGTCGTTTGATGAGGATTACTGCGAATTTCTTTTGGAGAAGTTCGGAGAAGACGAACGTCTTGGAGTTGCAGGGACAATTTTCCGGGAAGAGGGTTACAGTTCAGCAACCGACAGTTTTGAGGGACAGAACCACGTCGCCGGTGGTTGCCAACTTTTTCGCCGCCAGTGCTTCGAGGAAATTGGGGGATACATCCCAAATAGGGCAGGGGGAATCGACTGGATCGCGGTCACGACCGCCCGCATGAGGGGCTGGACCACTCGATCCTTTCGAGAGAAATGGTTTTTTCACTATCGAAGTTTGGGAACGGCGGAGCGCTCTCTGCTGGCTTCCATATTTTCCTACGGCGAGAAAGACTACTATTTAGGCGGGCACCCGCTGTGGGAGCTGTTCAGGGTTGCCTATAGAGCGACCAAGAAACCGTATCTGCTGGGAGCCATCGCGTTGTATTCGGGATACTTATCCGCATTTTTGCGACAAATCAAGAGGCCTGTCTCCGACGAGCTGACAAATGAGGATAAGAGTGTGCGAGCGGCTGTCCTCCGGTTTGTAGGATGGCTTGATGGATACGGAGAAACTTCGTACGATCACCAGAGCTTTTTCGCAAGTGATCTGGGGCGTCGAGCAAAGTCTCTCTACTATACGAATCGATTACTGGGAACGCTTGCTGTCTCGCCCATGATTTTCTGCGAAGCCTTCTTGCCCTCCGCTCGCAAACTGTTCTGGAAACCTCAGAGGTTCCCTATTGCGGACGCGCATTATGCCATGGGATTTGCTTTCCTCTCGCAGGCACTTGAGGAAGAGCAATACTACCGACGTGCAGTCCATTTTCTTGAGGTTCTCAAGGAGACCAGGTGTCCAAGGCACGATAACTACTGTTGGGGGTACCCCTTCAATTGGGAAACGAGACGCGGAACCCTAAGGGAAGGGACGCCCCTTATAACGACTGTGCCCTATGTATATGAGGCCTTTCGCGAAGTTTATCAGATCGACGGGGACCAAAAGTGGCGGCAAATCATGGAGTCGATCGCTCAACATGCCCTGAAGGACTATCACGATTTCCAGACTTCCCCAAACGCTTCTACCTGTTCGTATACTCCTGAACCTGATGAGCCCGGAGGCGTCATAAACGCCAGCGCCTATCGAGCATTTCTACTTACGAGGGCGGCGGTGGATTTCTCGGAGGAGCAATACCGGAGGGTTGCCGAAAGAAATCTGAACTTTGTCATCGAATCTCAAAACGCAGACGGCTCCTGGTACTACTCGACGGATGGGCAGAGGGATTTTGTAGATCATTTCCATACTTGCTTTGTCCTAAAAGCACTGGCCAAAATCGAGCTCCTCACCGGGAATCCTAAGTGCACCAAGGCGATTGAACGCGGAGTGGGCTATTACGTTGAAAACTTGTTTGATGAACGCTTGCCCAAACCATTCTCGCGCCGGCCGCGCCTGACGGTCTACCGCCGAGAGTTGTACGACTTTGCAGAGTGCATCAATCTGGCTGTGCTGTTGAAAGGCCGATTTCCAGCGCTTGACGATATCTTGTCGATTGTCCTCAAGCTGGACGGATGGCAAAAGGCCGACGGGTCCTTCCGAAGCCGCCAGCTTCTCCTGGGCTGGGACAATTGCCCCATGCATCGTTGGGCCCAATCCCAATTGTTTAGAAGCCTCTGCTTTCTGCTTTATCAAGCAAACGCAGCGGTAAGACTAGATCTGTGAGTCAAAGCTAGGCAAATCTTATGTGCGGAATTTGCGGACAATACAATTTTGGCAATCAGGCTCCGGTCCTTCGCCGGAACCTCGAGAGTATGACGAAGAGCATTGCCCACCGCGGGCCTGATGACGAAGGCTACCACATCGCTGGAGCGCTTGGGCTGGGCTTTCGGCGGCTCTCCATTATCGATCTCGAAGGCGGTCACCAGCCGATGTCGGATCTGGAGGAATCCGTCTGGGTCGTTTTTAATGGAGAGATCTACAACTTTCCGGAACTAAAACGCGAACTGGAATCGTTTGGGCACGTCTTTCGAACCAAGTGCGATACTGAAGTTATAGTTCACGGCTACAAACAATGGGGCGATGAGGTCCTCAATCACCTCAACGGAATGTTTGGTCTGGCCATCTGGGATGCGAGAAAAGAACGGCTAGTCATAGCCCGTGACGCGTTCGGCATCAAGCTCATTTATTACAAAATAGACGGCAACACCGTCTATTTTGGCTCGGAGATTCGTGCTGTCGCAGCAGGGACAAACGAGAGTGCCGACATCGACCCCAGCTCCGTAAACCTGTTTCTGCGGTATCGATACACGCCCTCTCCTTACACTGTGTTTAAGGGCGTTCGAAAACTCGCTGCAGGAACCATGCTGACGTTCGAGAGGGGCGCTTACAATTTACGCCGATGGTACAACTACAGGCCCTCGCCATTCTCGCCGGTGAAGAGTATTGGCGAAGCCCAGGAGGAATTGCTCGACCTCTACAAACGGTCTGTGAAAAGGCAGCTTCTTAGTGATGTGCCTCTTGGGCTGTTGCTGAGTGGTGGCGTCGATTCGGCCCTGTTGCTTGCTCTCATGAATCTGTGCGGGGATTCATGGCGGACGTACACGGTCGGATACGGTTCAACTTTCTCCGATGACGAATTGACAGATGCGGCAGAGACGGCCGGCAGATTTTCCTCGGAACACACGGCCGTAATGCTTGACAGGAAAACGTTTGAAGAAGCGCTCCCCAAAATTGTCGCTTGTCTGGAAGAGCCGATCGCGTCGTCTTCAATCGTCCCCATGTATTTCGTGTGTCAACGAGCCCGTCAATCGTCCCCATGTATTTCGTGTGTCAACGAGCCCGGAGAGATGTCAAAGTGGCATTGGTCGGCCAGGGCCCGGATGAGCTATTTGGGGGCTACCGACGTCATCTTGGGGTGCGGTACGGCGCTTACTGGGGAGGCTCGCCCAAATGGTTGCGCGCTCCGGTGGCTGCGGTAATAAATGCTCTGCCTCGAAATGAAACCTTAAAGAGAGGTCTTCATTCGCTCGACATTCCCGAGCGGATGAAAAGATATCAGAACGTCTTATCGCTTCTCCCGGGCGATAACATCGATGCGCTTTTTCAGGACGGCCTTCTTGGGCGGGATACTGGCGACAGGATACTGGAGTGCTGGCGGGATTTGGCGCCCTTGATGGCGGAGACGGACGAACTTGGTGGCTTCCAGTTTGTTGAAGTGCGATCGACTCTTCCAGACGAACTCCTCATGTATGCGGACAAGCTCTCGATGGCACACGGTCTCGAAGTCAGGGTGCCTTATCTGGACAAGGAGATCGTAGAATATGCCGAAAGGCTGCCGGCAAATTTCAAAGTACGGAACGGGTTCCTGAAAAGAAAAAAACGGGGGTTTGCCGTCAACGTCGTCGACGACTGGTTCCGTGGCGCAGCGAGCAAGAAAATGAAAGAGATTCTGCTGGACACGGAATCTCAAATATACAATTACCTGTGCCCGCCCGCAGTGCAGGAAATCTTCAAACAGCATCAATCAGGCCAAAACGACAATCACAAGATCCTGTTTAGCCTTGTCGTTTTTGAAGAGTGGCTCAGAGTCCACAAGGGAATGGAAAGCCTGAGCCATTCCACGAGACACTGAAGGTGCGCCTGATCTGCTGATCTGTCCAGTGCGGGGAAACTCTAGGCAGCAAATTCTTAAGGTATTTGGAATACCTGGTTGGCCATGTTATACAAAGAAACCTTGAACTCCGGAAGGCCCCAACGGACAGGGGTACTACCTGTACTAGATTTGGACTTCCAATCAGTATCTTTATGCCTTCCCGAAGCCTACGCTATACGGCGTGGGGGTCGGGAGGATGAGTGTGCGGGGCACGCTGAAGTCGGGACAAAAGCTACGACGCGGGAAGCCGATTATGGGAAGCAATCGCGAATTGCAAACGCCGGCGATACGCTCGCCCTGGTGGGAGCGCAAATGGTCCCCGATGAAGGTACATATCATCATCGCATTTGCCTTGTTTTGGTGCCTGCCCGCCCAGGCGAGTACGATCAAAGCCGCTTCCTGCTCGCAGTCTGACGTACAGACGGCAATCAATTCCGCCAGCACCGGAGACATCGTCATTGTTCCCGGCCCATGTACCGCCGCGTGGTCTTCAACGGTCACGATTCCGAGCACAAAAGGAATCACCGTTCAGGCGAGCGGCGTGGTGACAGTCACGCAGGACGGCTTCCAACTGAACCAGAACGCCAGTACAACTTCGCGCATCACGGGATTCACCTTCACCAACAACGTGAACTGTGGAACAGGTACACCAATTCAAACGAGTGGGTCTCCAAGTTCCGCCACATTCAGGATAGACCACAACACCTTCACCAATTTAGCCAATATCTCGATTATGATCTGCACATCGGGAAACGGACCTGGATTGATTGACCACAACGCATTTACCGCAGGATGCGCCTCGGAGATCATCCATAACTTGGGTGGGGGTGGCTGGTCTGACGACGTTGTTCCTGGCAGCCTGAACATGCTTTTCATCGAAGACAACACGTTCACCAATGCGGGCGGAGGTTGCGTCGTTCAGGCAGAAGAAGGGTACACAAACTCTCGAGGAGTTTTCCGCCACAACACGCTTTTCGGTGTGGCCAATGACGTTCACGGTGGTACAAACGGAGGGCGCTGGTGGGAGTTTTACGAGAACATCTATAATCTAGGGAACCTGGGGTCTCTTCCGAATTTCATTCAATTCCGCGGTGGATCAGGTCTTTATTACAATAATCACAATGTCTCTGTTAGTTCAACCACGCAGTTGGGACCTGATTGTCCTAGCAGCGACGTATGTAGCGGCTCGTGGCTGGTGCAATACCAGATGGGTGCGGGGATAAATGGGAATACTCGTAGTCCGGCATACGCCTGGGGGAATGACAGTGGGATGGCTCCGTCGCTCGGCCCAAGTACAGTCGGTTTTGTGATTGGAGGAACGGCCCCGGTGGATGCGACAAATTGCTCTGGGCACCCAGGAAACGTTTGCGATTATATAGTCGCTTCATCGAAACCGACCACACTTTTGCGTTGCCAAACTGCCGCGGACGTGGCCGCTGGTTGTCCGGTATCTTATACTTACACGGCAGCAACCTATCCGCATCCGCTCCAGAATCCGTCGTCGATAGCAGCTCCGACAGGATTAGCGCTTGTTATTAATTGACCGGCACTCTTGCCTCGAATACGTCAAGTAATCCGCAGTTGCCGCTGCTCTCAGGGACTTGATACTCTTCCTCCGTCCTGACAACCAGGAAAGCGGAGACGAAGGATCATTTTCGAAGCCCCTCGACAAAGCGCCCATGGACTATTTCAGCCAGGATACAAAAGCCGTGCTGCTCGTAGGTGGTTTGGGGACCCGCCTGCGGTCAGTCGTCCCTTCCTTACCCAAACCCCTTGCGTCGGTCGGCGATCGGCCATTTCTTGAGTTGCTTGTCCGGCAACTACGTTACCAGCGCATTCGTCGTTTGGTGCTTTGTACGGGCTATCTGGCCCACGAAATTGAAAACGAGTTGGGCGATGGCGGTGCATGGGATGTAACCATCGAGTATTCCAGGGAGCCGCGTCCCATGGGCACTGCCGGAGCGGTGAAATTCGCCGCACCGCTTCTCCGCGAGTCCACCGACTTCCTGGTGATGAACGGTGATTCCTTCATGGAAATTGACTTTAGACAGTTAGTCGATTTTCATCGCAAGTCTGGCGGGATAGCAACTATGGCCGTGCTTCGAATGAAGAATGAAATGCGATATGGGACGGTCCAGGTGGCCGCGAAAGGTCGTGTGAGTGGCTTTACGGAAAAGACTGACGGCGATTCCGGTGGCTTTGTGAATGCAGGGATTTATGTTTTCAATCGCAGAATTCTCGATCACCTTCCGGAAGGACCAGCTAGCCTCGAAAGGGATATCTTTCCGAACCTGCTCAATCATGGAGTCTATGCGTCAGAGCAGCATGGACTTTTCATCGATATAGGCACTCCGGAAGACTACACACGGGCTCGGGAGCTTTGTGAGCGGCTCTATGTAGCGGCCTCCCGGAATCGGCTCCCCCACACTTCTGATCAAGAAACACACTAGATTTTGGCTCGGCTGCCGGTTGTTATTCGTTTAGCCACACGAGTACCCTCTCACATTTGGAGGAGCTTATGGACAGCCTGGAGAATCAGAATCATGCAATGCCGGCATGTTGGCCGTATCAGATCCTGGCTGCCGAGTCGGGCGCCGGAGCTCGGTGCTTGGCCGCGGAGGATAGATGAAACAGACGAATAACTTCGAGCGTCGAGTGGCTGAGCTGATTGAAGCGTCGATCGCCACGAAACAATCCTTGCTCAGCAGCCCAGACCTCGTGGTGACTGTTGCAACGGTCAGCGAAATCCTTGTCAATGCACTGAAACAAGGAAACAAACTTCTATTGTTTGGCAACGGTGGGAGCGCTGCTGATGCACAGCATATAGCGGCGGAGCTCGTGGGACGCTTTGCGTTCGATCGGCCCGCCTTACCTGCTTTAGCTTTGTCCGTGAATAGCTCATGCGTTACCGCAATCGGAAACGACTACGGATTTGATCAGGTCTTTTCCCGGCAGATCGAGGCCTTGGCTCGTTCGGGCGACGTCGCCGTCGGCATTTCGACTAGCGGAAACTCGGCAAACGTACTTCGCGCCATGTCAACAGCAAAAAAAATTGGCTTGAAAACGATCGCGCTGACTGGCCGTAGCGGTGGCAGTCTAAAGAACGCCGTGGATTATTGTATCTGTGCACCATCAAGCGAGACGCCGCGGATTCAGGAATGTCACATCCTCATCGGTCACATCATCTCAGAACTAGTGGAGCGAGAAATATTTCATGAAGAGGGCCGCGTTTCTGGATCGTGACGGGGTCATCAACCGAAAGCCCCCAGAAGGCCAATATGTAACCCGCTGGGAAGAAATGCAAATTCTTCCTGGAGTAGCCGAAGCAATCGCCTCGCTCAGCGGAGCCGGCTTCTGCGCCATCGTTGTCAGCAACCAAAGATGTGTGGCCAAAGGGTTGTTGACGATTCTCGAGTTGGACTCGATACACCAGCGCTTGTGTCAGAAGCTAGCAAAAGCCGGCGCCGAAATCACCGAAGTTTATTACTGCCCGCACGATGAACACCCTCCATGTGGCTGCCGTAAGCCTGCGCCGGGCATGCTTTTAGGGGCGGCCCGCGCACATGAAATTAGTCTAACGGCTTCTTGGATGATTGGTGATTCCGACATCGATGTCCAGGCGGGCAGAAGCGCAGGTTGCAGAACGGCCCGGATATTGAGAAGCGACCAGGCCGCAATAAGTGCCGCGGATGTGTTTGCACAATCTCTGCTCGACGCCGTCCACCAGATACTGCTGCGGGAATCATGACCCATTCATGTCCCGCTTCGCTCCAGGAAAACTGTTCGCAAGTCGTGGTAAGAGTTTTCCCTCCCGTCCCCCTCCGGGGGAGTTTGCCTCCTCGGGCTTTGTTTCCCGTCACGCGACCATACCTAACCTGCCTGTTTTCAACAATTAAGGTGTGAATGGCCAGGGCCAACTTCGCCTACTGCCTGAAGTCTGGCAGGCTGATTGCGAACTTCATCAGTGGATCTGCCGCGAGCTTAATGGCGGTAGCCTATCTGGAGGGGGCGCGGGGTCACCTGTTGATTCGTTTTGAGTTAGCCCGTACTTCACGTGTATACGCGCTTTTCAGATACAGCTGTCATGTCATCAGTTTGAGAGAGGTAACGATTCGAGGCAAATGGGCGACCGATGAGGCTTGCCTAGCAGCCAACTCGCTACCTTCAGAGCTGCCCCTAGAGCGATCGCCCCGAGCTCGGTTTTCAGTGGCTGACCGGGGCTATTATGTCGTACGAAGACAGTGACGCTTTATATCCTAAACCCGCTCTTGGACAGCCGCTGGGACGAGTTGGTTGCTCGCCACCCCAAGGCATCAGCATTCCATCAGCGAGGCTGGCTGGAGTCGTTGGCCCGCACATATGGATATGAACCTTTGGTACTGACGAACGCCGCTCCTGGCGAACCACTGGACAGTGGTCTTGTTCTGTGCCGCGTCTCGAGCTGGATTACGGGAACGCGTTTGGTATCCGTGCCGTTTGCGGATCATTGTGAGCCTTTATTTAGTGACCTCGGCGAGTTCCAAGAATCGATCAAATGGTTGCGAGCAGAATGCGATTTAGAGCAGCGTCAGTACGTCGAACTCCGGCCACTATCGAAAGTTCAGGATGCGGACCGCACTTTGCAACCGAGCCGCTCGTACTGGTTCCACGAGCTCGATATAAGACCGAGCTTGGAACATATCTTTAAAGGATTACATAAGAATTCTTTTCGACGAAAGATCCAAAGGGCAGAAAGAGAACGACTTTCCTATGAAGAAGGCCATTCTGAACGACTTATGAACGAATTCTACCGGCTTCTGTTGACTACCAGAAGACGCCACCAATTGCTCCCGCAACCGCGATCCTGGTTCAGAAACTTGCTCGCGTGCATGGGGGACAAGTTGCAGATAAGGCTGGCTCGGAAAAATGGTGTTCCAATCGCGGCGATGCTCACCCTGCAACACCGATCCTCCGTAATTTACAAATATGGGTGCTCCGACGAGAGGTTTCACAATCTCGGTGGCATGCCGCTTCTGTTCTGGAGACTCGTCGAAGAGAGTAAGGCGTCGGGGGCAGAGCAGATCGATTGTGGCCGTTCTGACTTGAACAACGACGGCCTGATTGTTTTCAAAGACAGGTTAGGAACGAGAAGAAAGTTGCTGACGTATTATCGTTACACGAGAATAGAAAGGCGAGGAATGGCGACCCTCAGAGACTCGCAGACGGTCAGGCAATTATTCTCCTTCCTGCCGGACGCAATTTCTGCTGCGGCTGGCAGGGTTTTGTACAGGCATATGGGCTAGCGACGGACACATTTGCTGCATCGTTGAATTGCAGCAATAGACTAGCCGTCTCACCTGGAAACCGGATTGCATAAGCGTCTTCCGTTGTCCTCGTCTAGAGTAGAAAATAAGATGAGCAACGAAGCGCTGCCCGACGTAGACGTTGACTTGAAGGAAGAGTGCCAATTGCACGTGGAATCTGACGCGTTCTCCAGTGAATTAACTTCGGAGAAAGCGGACCATCTGTGTCAAGCTTTGAATGATCGCTATCGATGTCCCGAGAACTTCTTCGATTTCGCCCTTGACGGGCAGTTATCTGTCGACGAAGGCTATTTTCGATTCGGTCAGAATATCACCTGCTACGGCCGTTCTTGTTCAGGAGTGCGCGAACCTCGAGCGGAGTCTTGCCTTTACGACCTGCTAAGGGAAGTCCGCGTCGAGGATGGCAAGCTCAGGTTGCCATTCAATCCGACCGAGATTATCGATAATCTTCGAATGGAACGGTATGCAAGCATCCACGCGGGGAGAGGCTTCGAGAGTGTTCTTAGGAAGCTGTATTATCGCGTGCGACCATTTACCAATTTGCTCGTGCGAAAAGAGGTTCAGAAGTTTCATGCGCGTAATTGGAGAAAGCTGCCCTTTCCCAAGTGGCCCGTAGACACATCAGTTGAGGATATCTGCGGCAGACTCTTGTTGTTGTCTATGGAAGCAGAGGGTATAGAAAGGGTTCCATTCGTATGGTTCTGGCCGGATGGTGCCAGCTCCTGCGTCATGATGACGCACGATGTCGAAACCGAGGCTGGAAGAGATCATTGCAAAGAGCTAATGGACGTGGACGATTCTTTTGGAATCAAAGCGTCCTTTCAGATTGTCCCCGAGAAACGTTACGCAGTTTCTCCGAGTTTACTTGAGTCAATGCGTAACCGCGGATTTGAAGTTGGAATCCAGGACTTGAACCACGATGGGAAGCTGTTTGATAGCAAGGAAGAATTCCTGCGTCGGGTGAAAATCATCAACCGCTATGGGCGCGAGTATGGCGCCAAAGGGTTCCGGGCTGCGGCACTCTACCGAAAGCCTGGATGGTATGACGCCTTTGAGTTTGCGTTCGACATGTCAGTTCCCAATGTCGCACACCTCGATCCCCAACACGGTGGCTGTTGTACGGTCATGCCTTATTTTATTGGGGATGTCCTCGAACTCCCCGTAACGACAATTCAGGACTACACGCTATTCCATCTTCTGAATGAACGTTCTATTGAATTGTGGAAAACGCAGGTCGAACTGATTCTGGAAAATCATGGCCTGACAAGTTTTATTGTTCATCCTGACTACGTCATAGAACGCGATACATTTTCCGTTTATCAAGGTCTGTTGGGCTACTTGCGAGAGTTGCGCGAGAAAACGTCGGTCTGGTTTGCCCTTCCTACAGATGTCAACTCATGGTGGAGGGCGCGAAGCAAGATGTCGGTTGTAAAGAATGGAGACTCATGGCGGATAAAAGGTGACAATGCTGGGCGTGCGGTACTGGCCTTCGCGAAGAACGTCGGCGGCAAGTTAATCTATGAACTGTCACAAGCACCGGTGACAACACAAATCACATGACGCGCCTTTTTGTCTCCATCGTAGGATCAGATGTATCTGGAAGAGGAGCTGGACAAGAATGAGAATATTGTTGACTGGCCATAAAGGCTATATCGGCACAGTTATGGCGCCACTGATCGCTGACGCAGGCCACGAAGTCGTCGGACTGGACAGCGATCTTTTCGAACAATGCACTTTTGGCGAACCACCGCGTGAATTCCCTTCCATCCGAAAGGACCTCCGTGACGTCGAGCACGTGGACCTGGAAGGGTTTGATGCGGTGATTCATCTTGCCGGGCTTTCCAATGATCCTCTTGGCAACCTGAATCCTGATTTGACCTACGACATCAATTACCACGCCTCCGTGCGTCTTGCCCGTCTAGCCAAAGAAGTCGGAGTCAGACGATTTCTGTTTTCATCTTCCTGCAGCACCTACGGCGCAGCGGGCGACAAGATTCTGGATGAAACTGCCGACTTCAATCCCGTCACGCCCTACGGCCGTTCCAAGGTTCTTGTCGAGCAGGAAGTGGCAAAACTGGCGGGGTCAAACTTCAGCCCGACATTTCTCCGCAACGCCACAGCCTACGGCGTCTCGCCACGACTCCGATTTGACCTAGTACTTAACAATTTGACGGCCTGGGCGCTGACGACGGGCCGCGTGTTCATAAAAAGCGATGGCACTCCGTGGCGTCCGATCGTGCACATCGAAGATATTTCACGTGCGTTCCTCGCGGTGCTGAACGCGCCTCTGAATATGGTCCACAATCAGGCTTTCAACGTAGGACGCACCGAGGAGAATTACCAGATTCGCGACTTAGCCGAGATCGTAAAGGAAACAGTTCCAGGCTGTACCATCGAGTTCGCCACCGATGCCGGCCCTGATAAACGGTGTTACAGGGCGGATTTCAGCCGTATTGTGAATGCCCTCCCAGCCTTTCAACCGAAGTGGGACGCGCGACGTGGCGCTAGGGAACTCTATGACGCGTACATGAAAGTGGGCCTGCGCATGGAAGATTTTGAAGGCGAACGCTACAAGCGGATCGACCACATTCAACGCCTACTTTCTTCCGGACGGCTGAACGCCAGCCTTCGCTGGCAGACATCCGACTCGGTCGGCGTGCTGCAAGCGAAAAGCTCATGAGGCAGATCCGCAAGGTGGCTGGTGAATCTTGATTTTTACAGAAACCAAGCTGTCAGGCGCGTTCATGATCGAACCGGAAATGCACGAAGACCATCGCGGATTCTTTGCACGTACCTTCTGCCGGCGGGAATTCGAAGCCCATGGGCTGAACACGAACGTGGTTCAATGCAACATTTCGTTCAACAAGCGCAAGGGAAGTCTACGCGGCATGCATTTCCAGGCATCTCCCTATTCGGAAGCGAAGCTTGTGCGGTGTACGACTGGATCGATTTACGACGTCATCATCGACCTGCGATCGTCTTCATCCACGTTCAAGAAGCATTTCGGCGTTGAGCTTTCCGCGCGAAACAGGAAGATGCTGTACATACCCGAAGAGTTTGCCCACGGTTTTCAGACCCTGGAGGACGACACGGAGGTGTTCTACCAAATGTCTCAGTTTTACTCCGCGGAACATTCCCGGGGCGTCCGCTGGGACGATCCGGCCTTTGGAATATCGTGGCCTTCCGGCGAGCGAATCATTATCGAGCGCGACAGAACGTATCCGGACTTTCGCCCATAGAGGCAATGGGAAAGAATTGAACTTGGATACCTTTCACAATGAGGTCGATCCGTCGGGCGCAGGTCCGGCTATGTACCGGCTGATCGCTGAACTGTTCCCCATTTGCCGCAGCATTACGGGGGACGGGCTTCGCCAGACTTTCCGCATCCTGCAAACACATATTCCCCTTGAAATGCGCGAAGTTCCAACCGGGACGCAGGTGTTCGACTGGACGGTGCCGAAGGAATGGAATATCCGAGACGCCTTCGTGAAGAACTCAAAGGGTGAACGAGTTGTTGATTTTGCGAAGTCAAATCTGCACGTCGTCAATTACAGCATTCCCGTTCGGCGCCACATCTCCATTTCCGAACTTAAAGATCACCTGTACACAATCCCTGGGCACCCGGATTGGATTCCTTATCGGACTACCTACTACAAGGAATCTTGGGGATTCTGCCTTTCACATCGCCAACTGGAAGCACTGACCGAAGACCAGTACGAGATCAGCATCGACTCGACGCTGAAGGACGGGCACCTCACGTACGGCGAATATTTTCTCCCTGGAGATACGCAGGATGAAGTATTGATCTCCTGCCACGCGTGCCATCCGTCTTTGTGCAATGACAATCTGTCCGGCATAGCGGTGGCGGTTTCGCTGGCAAAGCACCTGGCGGATGTACCGCGGCACTATTCCTATCGCTTCTTGTTTATTCCTGGAACGATCGGTGCGATTACCTGGCTTGCTTTGAATGAAGACAAGATTCCAAGAATCAAGCATGGACTAGTTCTCAGTGGAATCGGAGATGCCGGAAAACTTTATTACAAGAAGAGCCGACAGGGCAACACTGAAATTGACCGGGCAGCTTCTCACGTGCTTCAGCACTCCGGAACCCCCTACGAACTTCTCGAATTCTCACCGTATGGTTACGATGAGCGTCAATACTGCTCGCCAGGAATCAATCTTGCTGTAGGGAGGCTGTCGCGTAGTCCCCATGGTACCTTTCCGGAGTATCACACGTCCGCGGACAACTTGGAATTCGTGCACCCGGATAAACTGGGTGAATCGTTAGCCTTTTGCGTGAAGATTTTCTCGCTCATGGAGAACAACGGAACTTTTGTGAACTTGAGTCCAAAGTGCGAACCACAACTGGGGAAGCGCGGCTTGTACCGCATGATCGGCGGGCAATCGGACGCTGGACTGAACGAAATGGCGATGCTCTGGGTGCTCAATCTATCCGATGGAAGCCACTCTCTGCTCGATATAGCGGAGCGATCTGGCATTCGATTTGAGTCTATTCAGAGGGCTGCTCAAGCATTGAAGGAACAGCTTCTTTTACGCGAAAAGTTTGACTTTGTGTCGACGGCTGCGGGTTAGCCGAAGGAAAGGATAATATAGTGAATTCAATCTTCTTGGATGCGCTGGTAGATGACGACAAGCGGCGGGAGCTCCTTTACCGCGGGCAATTGTTGGTCTATTCCCCTACGCCGAGCTCACTCAAGCTCGTGAATTTCGCGCGCAAGATGGCTGAGGAGGCGCTGCAGCCGTACGAACCCGAGACCGCGCAATACCATTTTCCGGTGGAGCGATACGCCGCCATCCTGGCCGAGCTGAAGCCAAAGTTCATCCACCACCCAACCTCCAAGGAATGCATCCAGGGCATCTTCCAGGAACTCGGTATCGATTCAAGTAAGACCTATTTCGATGTCCCGCGGATGCGCACCTCGACAAGCGACGACTATCTGAAGACCGGGATCGCCTACGCCTTTCATCCCCATCGCGATACCTGGTACTCCGCCCCCATGTGCCAGATCAATTGGTGGATGCCTATCTATCCGATCGTTCCGGAAAACGCTATGGCTTTCCATCCGAGATACTGGAGCCAAGCGGTGCGCAATGGGTCGGCGGAGTATAACTACGTGGAATGGAACCGCACGAGCCGTCAAAATGCAGCGCAGTTCGTCAAGGAAGACACGCGCAAACAGCCAAAGCCGGAAGAACCCATGGAGCTAGACCCGCAGATTCGGGTGATCGCCCCGCCGGGTGGAATCTTGATGTTCTCTGGCGCCCAGATGCACTCGAGTGTCCCGAACAATTCCGGCCGTACTCGCTTCAGCATCGATTTTCGAACGGTTAACATTGATGATGTCGCAGCGCGGCGTGGCGCTCCAAACGTGGATTCTGCGTGCACCGGAACCACTATGGGAGATTACCTGCGCGGCACGGACTTGGCGCACGTCCCGGAAAAATACTACGCACTCTACGAAACCCAGCCGGCCTTCGCCAAGCCGGAGGAATTTGAAACCGCTACTTCCGCTTAGGAGAGCTACGGTGACCAACGCCATGACAACAGAGAGCCCAGTCGATCAGAAACCGGGTATTTCCTCGCAGAAACTGCGCGACAAAGTCGTGGTCGCGAATCAACCCGGTTGCCGCTTTTGCGGAACGAAACTTCAGCATACGTTCGTGGATCTGGGAATGTCTCCGCTGTGCGAGAGCTTCCTGTCCGCAGAACAATTGAACCAAATGGAGCCGTTTTATCCCCTGCATGTCTACGTTTGCGAGAACTGTTTTCTCGTTCAGCTCGAAGCTTACGTTACGCCGGAGCATATCTTCACCGACTACGCGTACTTTTCTTCCTACTCGGATTCCTGGCTGGCACACGCCAAAAAGTACACCGGCCAGATGGTCGAGCGGTTTGGGATCGGTGCGGGCAGCTTTGTTGTGGAGCTAGCGAGCAATGACGGCTACCTTTTGCAGTACTTCGTGGAGAAGAAAGTGCCGGTTCTTGGAATCGAGCCAGCTGCGAACGTCGCGGCCGTGGCAGTTGAGAGAGGTGTGGCGACCCTCGTAAAATTTTTTGGACGGGAAACTGCCCGCGAACTCGCCGATTCCGGAAAACAGGCGGATCTCCTGCTGGGCAATAACGTCCTCGCTCAAGTACCGGACATTAATGACTTTGTTGGCGGCATGAAGATTCTTTTGAAGCCGGACGGCGTCATCACCATGGAATTTCCGCATCTCCAGCGGCTAATGAAGGAGAATCAGTTTGACACCATCTACCATGAGCACTTCTCCTATTTTTCGCTTCTCACGGCGGAGAAGATTTTCGCTGCACATGGCCTGACACTCTTCGACGTGGAGGAACTCTCGACGCACGGCGGCTCTCTGCGCATCTTTGTGCGTCATGTTGAGGACTCCTCAAAGCCGGTGTCTTCGCATGTAACCGATCTCCGAGCGCGTGAGCTGGCTGCGGGCTGCACGAAAATGGAGAGCTATGCGAGCTTTGCCGAGCAAGTGAAAGAAACCAAGCGGAAGCTGCTGGAATTCCTGATACAGGCGAAGCGCAGCGGGAAAAAAATCGCAGGATATGGCGCTCCGGGAAAAGGGAATACGTTGCTGAATTATTGCGCGATCCGTTCCGACTTCCTCGATTACACTGTGGATCGCAATCCCAACAAGCACGGCAGATTTTTGCCCGGAACGCACGTACCGATTTTTCCGCCGGAACGAATCCGGGAAACCCAGCCCGATTATTTACTGATTCTCCCCTGGAATCTGAAAGACGAAATCATTAGGCAGAACGCATTCATTCGGGAATGGGGAGGCAAGTTCGTTGTACCCATACCCGAGGTGCAGATCCATGACTAAAGCTACTTCGGCTAGCGTGAGCGTGGAAAGAATAGATGATGGCCTGTCGCTGGTCCCTTATAAATGGTTACGTGCCCCTGCTTTACGGCTAGGGAAGGAGTAACGCAGATGAAAGTCGTTATTTTTTGCGGTGGACTCGGAATGCGCTTGCGAGAATATGCGGATAATGTTCCCAAGCCCATGGTTCCCATTGGCTACAGACCGGTTTTGTGGCACGTCATGAAGTATTACGCGCACTTCGGCCACAAGGACTTCATCTTGTGCCTGGGATATCGCGCCGATGCCATAAAGCAATACTTTCTTCATTACGACGAGTGTGTTTCCAACGACTTTTCGCTCTCGAAGGGAGGGAAGGATCTGCAGCTATTCAACAGCGACATCCATGATTGGAACATCACATTTGCCGAGACCGGCATGCATTCCAATATTGGCCAGAGACTGAGGGCGGTGGAGAAGTACCTGACCGGCGAAGAGGCGTTTCTTGCAAATTATGCGGATGGTCTGACCGACTTGCCCCTTCCGAAGCTTCTGGACTTCTCCCGGGGGCACGGCAAGATTGCCACTTTTGTTTCCGCAAAGCCAAACCTGACCTATCACGTTGTGTCCGCTGGTCCGGACGGGGTCGTCAACGAAATCAAGGCAATTCAGGATGCTAAACTTCGCATAAACAGCGGCTATTTCGTTCTCAAACAGGACATCTTCAAGTACATGCAGAACGGAGAAGAACTGGTGCTTGAACCCTTTCAGCGCTTGATTCGCGAAAAACAATTGATGGCTTACGAGCACGACGGCTTTTACGCTTCCATGGACACTTTCAAGGATAAGCAGCAGTTGGACGATCTCTACGCTCGCGGCGACGCACCCTGGGAGGTTTGGAAGAACAGTTCGCCTCACGAAGAAGCTGCAGTTGCCGTCAACGGTTCAAGCGGGCACGACGCCACCTAGGCCAAAGGCTAGCTATGCTAAGACTTACTCTCGGTGAGCTCGGGAAGCCCCCTCGCCGCATTCTATGCCTGGGCGCGCATTGCGACGACATCGAGATTGGATGCGGCGGAACGATCCTGCGATTGTTGCGGGAGGATCCGGAACGCGAAATCTATTGGCACGTGTTCAGCTCGAATCCGGTACGGAAACGGGAGGCGATGAAAGGTGCGCGCCTGTTCCTGGAAAGAGCCAAGTCCAAGAAGGTCGCAGTCCGAAGTTATCGCGACAGCTTCTTCCCAACGCTTCATCCGCGAATAAAGATGGAGTTTGAAAAACTGAAGAAAGAATTTGTTCCGGACGTGGTCCTGACACACTACCGTCACGATCTGCACCAAGATCATAGAGTAATTTGCGAACTAACCTGGAACACCTTTCGCAATCATTTGATCCTGGAATACGAGATTCCGAAGTACGACGGTGACCTAGGGCATCCAAACTTTTTCGTGCCGCTGGAGCAGGAAATTTACCAGAAAAAAGTCCGTTACACCCTCGATGCGTTCGAAACGCAGCAGGCAAAGCGTTGGTTTGAGAAGGAAACATTTCTCGCTCTCATGCGCTTGCGGGGAATGGAATGTGTTGCCCCAAGCGGCTATGCGGAAGCGTTCTATTGCCGCAAGCTGGTGCTATGAAATTACGGGGAACTGAAGCGGCTAATATCCACGGGGCGGCTTGAAATCACCATGAAAGACCTAAAGGACAGGATAATTCGTGGTGGATTCGCCAAGGTTTGCAGCCAGGCTGCAAACTTGCTTCTGCGTATGGGCTCCTTGATGGTGTTAGGCCGGCTACTTTCGCCGAAAGAATTCGGGCTAGTCGGTATGGTTACAGCTATTGTCGGCGTGCTAAATCTGTTCAAGGATTTCGGACTTTCGACAGCCACAATACAGCGGACTAGTGTTACCGAACAACAGACTTCAACATTATTTTGGATCAACATCGTGGTTGGCGGGATACTTGGGCTTCTGTCATTGGCGATTGCCCCGGCTGTCGCTGCCTTTTATCACGAACCCCGCCTAATTGGCGTAACAGCTGTGTTGGGGGCTGGATTCCTTTTCAATGCTGCCGGAGTTCAACACTCGGCCCTCCTCCAACGGCAAATGCGCTTTACCACCACTGCGGCGATAGACATTTTCTCCCTCACGATAAGTATTGCGGTCGGAATTGGCATGGCTCTTAAGGGATTTGGGTATTGGTCCCTCGTAGGAATGACTGTTACGTTGCCGCTCATATGTACTATTTGCATGTGGCTGGCCACGGGATGGGTTCCCGGCATGCCCAAAAGGCGAGTGGGAATCCGCTCTATGATGCGTTTTGGCGGAACTCTAACCTTGAATGGACTTGTCGTTTATGTTGCTTACAATCTGGAGAAGGTACTTTTGGGGCGCTTCTGGGGCGCAGAGGCAATCGGAATTTACGGAAGAGCTTACCAGCTAATCACAATTCCCACCGACAATCTAAATTCAGCCATTGGCGGGGTAGCGTTCTCGGCACTGTCTCGGATCAAAGAGGACCAACCCCGTTTTAAGAGCTACTTCCTAAAGGGATATTCTTTCGTTGTAGCAATGACCATTCCTATCACCTTGTTTTGCGCTCTGTTTGCCCATGACATGATTTCCGTGGTTCTCGGACAAAAGTGGATGGAGGCAGTCCCCATTTTTCGCCTATTGGCGCCAACCATTTTGATCTTTGCGCTAATCAACCCCATGGCATGGCTGCTCTTTTCGCTGGGACTGGTTGGACGAAGCTTGAAAATTGCGTTGGTTCTCGCCCCGCTGGTCATTACAGGGTACCTCGTGGGATTGCCCTATGGACCCAAAGGTATCGCGCTCGCTTACTCGACAGTGATGACGTTGTGGGCCGTTCCGCACATTGCGTGGTGTGTCCGTGGCACAGTAATTTCCTTACGGGATATTTTTGGCGCAGTGAGACGGCCGCTGGTTTCCAGTGTCGTGGCCGCATCGCTGGCCTTTGGTCTGCAACTCTTTTTCGGTAGCCTGCTGACTCCATTGCCAAGGCTCGTGTTAGGGAGTGCCATACTTTTCGGGACATACGCTGGCATGCTCCTTTATGTCATGGGAGAGAAAGCCTTCTACATCAATCTAGTTCGAGGATTGGGAAGCCGCCCTGTTGTTGAAGGGACGACTTTGGTTTCGCCTTAGCGACTAATCGGGGATTCCCGTCAGGATGCACTGTGCCTTGGCACGGTTTCGGATAGCAACAACCATCCATTTGCCTCTCCTGTTCGGGGCAAAGTCTTGATATTCTACGTCCATAGAAAAACAGCTGAGATCAGGCGTGGCCATTACACCGCAACCATTAATAAGCATAGTTATCCCCGTCTACAACGGCGCTGAGCACTTTGTGGAGTGCATCGAAAGCATTTTGGCGCAGACTTATCAAAACTGGGATTGCACTATCATTAATAACTGCAGCACCGATCCGACCGCGGAAATCGCACGCCGTTACATCGCGAAAGATTCGCGAATTCGGCTTCAGGAGAATGAAAAATTCCTGCGAGTGATCCCTAACCATAACGTCGCATTACGTCAGATTTCCTCCGCGAGCAAGTACTGCAAAATGGTATTTGCGGACGACTGGTTATTCCCCCGATGTTTAGAGGAAATGGTTTCACTTGCCGAGGAATACCCATCGGCTGGGATTGTGGGGGCTTACGGCCTTCAAGGTCATGAGGTTATGTGGGTGGGACTGCCATACCCTAGCGGACTCGTCTCCGGTCGCGAAGTGTGCCGTCGGCTCTTTCTCGAGGGGTTATACGTGTTCGGGACGCCCAATTCGTTGCTTTATCGGTCGGACCTTGTTCGAAGTCAGGATCCGTTCTACAACGAGTCAAATCTGCATGCAGACATGGAGTCATGCGTTGTACTGCTCAAGAACTGTGATTTTGGTTTTGTCCATCAGATTCTTACTTTTAAGAGGGTGCGGCCTGGATCGATTGGCAAGTTCACAGAAGAAATCAACACCATAATTGCCGGTAGACTCCATGACCTGGTGGTCCACGGTCCTGACTTTCTGACTCAGCGAGAGTTCGAAGTGAGTCTGAGCCGATCTGTATCTGAATATTACAACTTTCTTGCGGTGAGCCTGATGCGGGGCCGCCGTGACACGAAGTTCTGGGACTATCACAAAAGAAAACTGACAGAGGCAGGCGCTGGATTTAGCCGCGTTCGGTTGGCAGGAGCGACTTTCGCAAGATTGCTAAGGGCCGTGCTCAATCCCAATGAAACCATGGATAAACTGGAGAAGGGTAAGAGCCGCGAGAACGTGGACAATTATTTGCCAATTCAAGATAGCAAGCCGAAGATCGTTCCGCGTCAAGGAGACGTGACACGATAAGATGCACGATCCAAGCGGAGTCGAAAAACTCAACTTGAAGGCCGGAGAATGGGTAGAGGTTCGCAGCCGCCAGGAAATCCTGGCGACGCTTGGGGAAAATGGCTGCCTGGAAAATATGCCCTTCATGCCGGAGATGTTCGCATTTTGCGGCCAGCGCTTTCGTGTCTACAAACGGGCGCACAAGACTTGCGATACTGTCTTTCCTGTTCGCGGACGCCGGGTTAGCGCGACGGTTCATCTCGAAACGCGCTGTGATGGACAAGCACATGGTGGATGCCAAGCCGGATGCCTGATTTTCTGGAAAGAGGCTTGGCTAAAACGTATCAGCTGCGATTCTCCCAGCGATGGTTCCCCTCGTGTCAAAACCAACTCTGGAAACATAACTACCGCCTCACCAGTGGGATGCACAGAATCAGACGTTTGGGCGCACGCACAGGCGTCGGACGCGGAGAGCGGAGCGCTTGTGTACAAATGCCAAGCCACGCAGCTGCCGTACGCAACGACCCACCTTGCCTGGTGGGATATTCGTCAGTATATCGAGGACTACTCGTCAGGAAACGTAGGTCTCTGGGGCATTCTCTGTGGCCTGGTCTATTCGATGTACCGCAACCTCAGCCAAGCAGGTATCGGACTGGGGCCTGCTATGAGGTGGTTCTACGACAAGTTCCATCCGCTCTGGCGCGGTACGCATTTCCCGAGAAAGGCGGGAACCATACCCGACGGGCAGCCAACACCTACCGCGGCTCTCAATCTGCAACCGGGTGATCTCGTGCGCGTGAAGTCACACGAGGAGATCCTGCGAACACTGAACACCGACAGGAAGAATCGCGGCCTCTTATTTGATGCCGAGATGGTTCCTTACTGCGGGGAAACCCGCCGAGTCCTTAAGCGCGTTACCAAAATCCTTGATGAAAAGACAGGAAAAATGCAGGAGATGAAGAACCCTTGCATCGTCTTAGACTCGGCCGTGTGTCAATCACGGTATAGCGAATGCCGCCTGTTCTGTCCCAGAAGTATCTATTCATACTGGCGAGAGATTTGGTTGGAGAGAATAACTTCACATAATGGCGACGCTAACGAACCAAAGACAGCCTCTTTATCGAGCTGACGACTTCAGCCTTCACGCGGAGTCCCGCTCTTGAGGTTCGGGTCCGCAGATGAACGAGAGCCAACAACCCTCAGTTTGCGCAAATCGGAAGCGGACGTTCTCATGTGAGTTCCTAACCCTCCTCTGCTCCCTCGGAGCCCCGAGTAACTATATGAAAATAAGGAAGTTACCTTTGATTTCATGGAATTCAGTGATAGTTACGCCATCTCGGAAGCCCAGTGGCAAGTATTGGCAAGCGTTTTCACCTTTCGGTCCCGCGGCAGCAAATTGAGCATCAGGACCGCTAATGCGGGGAGACGTAAACTGCCAGCCGTCAATCACTTGGCAGCTGCGCGCTCTGAGCCGCGCCTCAGCTCCTGGTCGCACCTTGTGGCAGGTCGATTGCGAGGAGAGTGCTTGGGTAGGTGACGGTTTTCGTCGAAGCTTACTACTTCTCACGCAGTCGTTCACAGGGAGCTTCTGAATAAGATGAACGTCGGGGCTGGTCTCGCCAGGTGGTATGCACTCCAAGTGAGGACTCGCTGGGAGAGCTCGACTGAGATTTTGCTTTCAAGTAAGGGATATCAAACTTTTCTTCCAACTTTCAAGACCGTGAAACAGGGGCAGTGCAAGTCTGAAGAGGTGAATGCCCCTCTTTTCCCTGGATATGTGTTCTGCCAATTTGATGCCCTTAACCGCCTGCCAATTCTCGTGACCCCGGGAGTGATCGCAGTAGTCGGAAGAGGTCGCATTCCGGTTCCTGTTGAGGATTCGGAGATTAGAGCTATTCAGACGGTGGTTTCCTCTGGCCTTCATGCCGAACCTTGTCCCTATCTCGAAGTAGGTCAACAGGTCCGGATTGAGGATGGAGCGTTGAGCGGTCTTGAAGGAATTCTGACCAGCTTCAAGGGAACGCGTCGGATTGTGGTCTCCGTTTCTTTGCTCTGTCGGTCGGTGGCGCTGGAGATTGACAGGTCCGGGGTTCGCCCGATTCAGTCAACGCAGAGCGCAGGGGTTAGACAGCTCGTGGTTCCTCAATTGCTTGAACCGGTGCTCGCTTAGTCTGTCTCATCTTAGCGCTCGGCTATACATTGGGTGTTGGTAGCTTGAGTTTCGAAAGCAAAGTCTTGAGGCTGCTCGAGGAACTAGCGAACAGAATCTACTGCAGGGATTGCACGAGGTCCGAACACAGATGGGAAATACCTACTTGAGAATCCCGGCTCTCTGGGAACAAGGCGCACGCCGCGCGAACGGTCAAAACGTTTTGTCTGCACTTAATTCGTCGGCAACGCGGACTGGTGTTTTGCAGGAAGAGACATTCCAGAATATGCTCGCGTTGGAGCGGCGTCGGGCGGAGCGATCTCGTAAACCTTTTGTCTTGATGCTGTTGGACGCTAGTCAATCCTCCGACACTGATCCAGCCGATCTGTTGATATCGCGCGTAACTCCGGTTCTCTTGAGGTCCACCCGCGAAACTGATCTCGTCGGTTGGTATAAGAACGGGGTCATTCTCGGTATCCTCTTCACCGAAGTCACGTTGGAGGGGACCACGCCGATCACTGAGGTTTTGCATACAAAAGTCTTAAGTGCTCTTCACTCTGGGCTCAGCCGCAAAGTAATCTCGAAACTTGCTGTCACGGTGCATCTCTTCCCCGAGAACAGGGATAGAGGCGGTGCGGAACCGGTTGGAGATATCAAACTCTACCCAGACGTCTACCGGGATGGATCAAGAAGGCGCCTTCCCGTAATTGCGAAGCGCATGATTGATATTATCGGAAGTGCCGCTTGGCTCATCTTTTTTAGTCCTTTGCTCGCCGCGATAGCGCTTGCAATCAAATTAACTTCCAAAGGTCCCGTCGTTTTCCAGCAAGAGAGGCTTGGACAATTTGGGACTCGTTTTAAGTGCCTGAAGTTCCGAACGATGTACGCGGATAACGACCCAAAGATTCACCGGGAGTATGTCAAACGTTTTATTGCCGGTCGGCCTGCTAGCGGCGAGACGGAAGCGGAAAAGCCGGAGGTCTACAAGCTCACAAATGATCCTCGCGTGACCTCAATCGGGAGACTCCTTCGTAAGACAAGCCTTGATGAGTTTCCGCAATTCTGGAATGTCTTGAGAGGCGAAATGTCTCTTGTTGGTCCACGTCCACCGGTGCCCTATGAATTTGAAGCTTATGATGTCTGGCACCGCCGGAGAGTTCTTGAAGTCAAGCCCGGCGTTACCGGGCTGTGGCAAGTAAGCGGCCGAAGTCGCATGTGCTTTGATGACATGGTTCGACTGGATCTTCGGTACTCTCAGTCCTGGTCACTATGGCTCGATCTGAAGATCCTCATGGCGACTCCGCGTGCTGTTCTCGGCGGTGACGGCGCTTACTAGTCCCGGCGATTACGGCCGTTCCATTCCCATACGATTCTGCTCAGGGCTAGGATTCACTCCGACCCCGAGCAGAAGCCGATTCGGTAACCCTACTCTCAACTTCTGGTCTAGCCAAATTCCGCCCCGATTCCAGGCGGATCCTGCCTAGCTTTGCGTCCCATTGCATGAGATTGAGCCTGCCCGCTATCCCTGCCCTTGATGAGAAACACTGTGCATTTTCGTGACATCTTTTTCTCACCCGGATTCAGAGGCTACGACGCAACCTTACATCTAAGCTCCTTTGAATCAATAAAGTACATGCCGTGATATTTGGAAGCCGAGATGCTTCCGGTTCTGCATAGGCCGAGTGAGTCGTCCGCTGCAAGAGCTCGTTGATCGGTTTCCTTCGGAGACTACTTGATGTCAATGAATTGGCGGTTGCACGTAGCCATTGAGCGTCAGTTTCTGCTCTGGCGACCCCTCGCGTTGTGTCTGCTATTCGTGGGTGCCTTTGGGCAAGCACGCGGTGCCACCATCTCTTTCATACAGAGCAACTTCGCGACTCCACAGACACCACAGACGACCGTTTCAGTGACCTTCACAGGTGCCCAGACGCTCGGCAACCTAAACGTCGTAGTGGTTGGATGGAACGATTCGACGGCCAGCGTCAGCTCGGTGACGGATACGAAGGGAAACACCTACGTCTTGGCGGTTGGTCCAACTGTTCAGACTGGCGTCGCGACCCAGGCAATCTACTACGCGAAAAACATCACGGCCGCTGCGGCGACCGCTAACGCAGTGACGGTGACATTTACACCTGCCGCAGCTTTTCCGGACATACGCATCGCCGAATATAGCGGACTTGACACCGTGAACACCCTGGACGTCTCCATCGGAGCGCAGGGAAACAGCACGACAGGTAACAGCGGCCCCGTGACTACGACGAATGCGAACGATCTGTTGGTAGGTGCAAATCTGGTGCAGTCGTTAACCAGTGGACCGGGAACTGGATACACAAGCAGGACTATCACCAGCCCAGACGGCGATATCTTGGAAGACCGAGTGGTGACGACGATAGGAAGCTACAACGCGACAGCACCACTCGCGTCCGCGGCTTGGATCATGCAAATGGTCGCCTTTCGTGCCGCCTCTGGCGGTACTCCCACACCCAGCATTACCAGCCTCAATCCGACGTCGGGTCCCATCGGTACTTCCGTCACCATCACCGGAACAAACTTCGGGGTCACGCAGGGAGGCAGCAGCGTCACCTTCAACGGCACTACGGCAACACCGGCTTCTTGGACCGCCACCAGCATCGTTGTGCCCGTGCCCTCCGGCGCTACCAGCGGCAATGTAGTCGTCACCGTCAACGCTGTACCAAGTAATGGCGTGAGTTTCACCGTTGGTACGGTTTCCTCTATCCTCTTCGTGCAAACTAATTCCGCAACCCCTCAGGCAACTGTGACCTCTGTACCCGTCGTTTACACCGGTGCACAGACACCCGGAAACCTGAACATTGTCGTGGTCGGCTGGAATGATTCGACGGCCAGCGTAAACACGGTAACGGATTCCCTCGGGAATAACTACGCTGTGGCGGCTTCTCCCATCGTACAAGCTGGCATAGCCTCGCAGGCCATCTACTATGCGAAGAACATCGCCGCAGCAGGAGCGGGCGCGAACACCGTTACCGTAACGTTCACTACTGCGGCCAGGCATCCTGACATTCGTATTGCCGAGTATAGCGGTCTCGACCCATTGAATCCTCTGGATACCGCTGTCGGGGCACAGGGCTCCACTACTGCAACCAGTGACAGCGGCTTTGTCGTCACCGGCAATCCAAACGATCTCCTGGTGGGCGCAAACACTGTACAGGCGAGCACAATCGCGGCTGGCACCGGGTATACCAGCCGGGGCATCACAGCGGACGGCGACATTCTGGAAGACCAGGTGGTCTCTGCTACTGGAAGTTATAACGCCACGGCCGCGCTCAACACAGTTCAGCTCTGGATCATGCAAATGGCTGCCTTCCGCGCTGCCGGCGGTGGCGGAGGCACTGCGCCAAACATTGTCTCTCTGAATCCGGCATCCGGGCAGGCCGGTACGTCCGTCACGATTACGGGTGCCAATTTTGGCACCACCCAAGGAACGAGTACTGTCTCCTTTAATGGATTGAATGCAACAGTATCGACTTGGAGCGCGGCGAGCATCGTCGCCCCGGTGCCTGGCCCCGCCTCAACTGGTCCAGTGGTTGTCACTGTTGGCGGTGTTGCAAGCAACGGTGTGACTTTCACGGTGACTCCGGACACGGCACCACCGACAGCGCCGGCAAACCTGACAGTGACTGCGATTTCGTCACAGCAAATCAACCTTTTTTGGACGGCCTCGACGGACAACGTGGGAGTAACGGGTTATTCGATCGAGCGGTGCCAAGGGGCGGGTTGCACGACTTTCGCAGTGATCGCGTCCCTACCGGGAACGAACACCTCGTTGACGGATTTTGGCGTAGTGGGTTCGACGAGCTATACATACCGCGTGCGCGCCACCGACGCGGCGGGCAACCTGAGTGGATATTCCAATACTGCTAGCGCAATAACGCAGTCCGTTAGCATTACGAGTTTGAACCCGACGTCGGGGGCAGTGGGAACTCCGGTGGCGATTACCGGGACCAATTTTGGAGCGACACAAGGGACGAGTACGGTGACGTTCAATGGCGTGTCGGCAGGTACGGCAAGCTCCTGGAGTGCCACAAGCATCGGGGTCACGGTGCCGCCGGCAGCGACGACAGGAAATGTGGTGGTGACAGTAGGCGGAGTGGTGAGTAACGGAGTGGGCTTCACAGTGATGCCGGACACAACACCGCCCACAGCGCCGACGAACCTGTTTGCAACTGCGTCGTCAAATTTTTCGACTCAGATTCAGCTTAGCTGGACGGCATCGACTGACAACGTGGGAATAGCGAGCTATCTGATCGAGCGGTGCCAAGGAACCGGATGCACCAATTTCGCGCAGTTGGTATCGATTCCGGGGAATAGCACGCTTGCAGCGGACGGGAGCGTCGCCCCTGCGAGTACCTACTCATACCGAGTGCGGGCCGCGGACGCAGCGGGCAACCTCAGCGGATATTCGAACATCGCCAGCGCGACGACACCGTTCGGGCCAACCATCACGAGTCTGAGCCCGTTCTCCGGTCCCGCGGGAACCTCTGTAACGATCACCGGGACAAATTTTGGAACGAGTCAGGGGACGAGCGCTGTCACGTTTAGTGGCACTGCCGCAACTCCGACCAGTTGGAACAACACATCCATTATCGCGCCTGTTCCCGCGGGAGCAACGACAGGAAACGTGGTCGTCACCGTTGGTGGCGTGACGAGCAATGCCATAGCGTTTATTGTCTCGACCCCGCCGAGCATCACCAGCCTCAATCCCACTTCGGGTGCAGCCGGCACTTCTATAACGATTGCGGGCACAAACTTCGGCGCGACACAGGGTACGAGCACGGTGACGTTCAACGGGACCGCGGCAACACCAACGAACTGGAGCGCAACGAGCATCGTGGTTCCTGTGCCTGCAGGCGCGATTACGGGCAATGTAGTCGTCACGGTTGCGGGCATGGCCAGCAACGGCGTGAACTTCACGGTTCCGCCTCCGCCGCCCAGCATCTCCGGCCTCAGTCCGTCCACCGGTGCGATCGGTTCTTTCGTGACTATCTCCGGTGCAAACTTCGGGGCATCGCAGGGCACCAGTACGGTCACCTTCAATGGGATCAGCTCGACTCCGACGAGCTGGAGCGCCTCAAGCGTCATCGCACCAGTTCCCGTGGGTGCCGCGACAGGCAACGTCATCGTCACCGTGGGCGGCGTCGCAAGCAACGGCATGCTCTTTACGGTGCAATCGGGGACGTCCGCGATCAAGCTTGTCCAGCATGTTGGCAAAGATGCAGGCTCAACCACCTCTTCGACATTGGCGTTCCCGGCGAGTAACGCGGCGGGAAACTGGATCGCCGTGGCCGTTCGCGCGGGCCGTTCAGGGCAAGTCTTCACTGTTACAGACACTCGGGGCAATACATACCGCAAAGCGGTTCAATTCAACGTGACCGCGGACACTCCAAATGGCGATACTCTCGGAATCTTTTATGCCGAAAACATCGCTGGCGGCGCGAACACCGTCACTGTGGCAGACACGATCAACGGCAGCACGTTACGCTTTGCGATACTGGAGTATTCGGGCGTCGCCTTGGCGAACTCGCTGGACGTTATCGCTGTCACGCAGGGGACCGGCGCCGCCCCAAACAGTGGCACCGTGGTCACTACTGCTGCGGGAGACCTCCTCTTCGGCGCCATCATGACCAGCAATGCTGCCACCTATACGGGGGGCGCTGGGTTCACAGTGGAAGATCGCGTGCCAGCCGCCCCCAGCACAAAATTAATGGACGAAGATCAGATTCAGACCGCTGCAGGCAATGCTTCAACGAGCGCGTCGCTCGCGGCCTCGGACATCTGGGGTGCAGCATTGGCGGCTTTCAAGGTGGCCTCTGGTGGCGGGGCTGCGGGACCGGGTATCTCGAATCTCAATCCATCATCTGGCCCCGTGGGCACCTCGGTGACCATCTCAGGATCCAATTTTGGCGCTACCCAGGGAACAAGCACCGTTACATTCAATGGTATAGCCGCATCCCCGGCGAGTTGGAGTGCAACGAGTATCGTAGTTCCTGTGCCGGCCAACGCCACTTCCGGTAATGTTGTCGTCACGGTTGTAGGACTCGCTAGTAATGGAGTCCCATTCGCTGTGACTGTGATACCGCCGAGTATCACTTCTCTCAACCCAACCTCGGGAGCCATCGGTGCGTCGGTAATTATCACTGGTGTGAGTTTTGGCGCTAGCCAAGGCACAAGCAGTGTGACATTCAATGGCATCGTGGCTACACCTACCAATTGGAGCGCAACGAGCATCGGCGTTCCTGTACCTAACGGCGCCACAACGGGTAATGTCGTCGTCACCGTCGGCGGCCTCGCCAGCAACGGCATGGCTTTCACTGTGACTAACCCAGGACCCAGTCTTTCAACCCTGAGCATGACTCAGGGTCCGGTTGGAGCGATCCTCACGATCACCGGTCTAAATTTCGGAACGACACAAGGCACGAGCACCGTCACCTTCAACGCGACAATAGCAACGCCTGCGAACTGGAGCGCGACAAGCATTGACGTGCCGGTGCCGTCAATCGCTTTGGGCTCTGTCAGCGTTGTCGTCACTGTTGGCGGCGTGGCCAGCAACGGTCTGCCCTTCACTGTTACACCTCCACCGAATATCACAAGCATCAGTCCGACGTCGGGACCGGTCGGGACGGCGGTAACGGTTAACGGGACGAACTTCGGCCCCACCGTTGGAACTAGAACGAGCGTCCTCAGTTTCAACGGGACGACCGCAAGGACGACTAATTGGGGCGACACGCAAATCTTAGCACCAGTGCCCAGCGCCGCTACGACTGGAAACGTGGTTGTCTCAATCAGCGGCGTAGCCAGCAACGCCGTAAACTTCACGGTCACGTTACCTCCGAGCATCACCAGCTTGAACCCAACATCTGGGCCGGCAGGCACGTCAGTCACGATCACTGGCGCCAATTTCGGTGCAACCAAGGGAACTAGCACTGTCACGTTTAACGGGACGGTCGCGACACCCACAAGTTGGAGCGATCCAAGCATCGTTGTACCGGTTCCCAGTGGGGCCACTACTGGCAACGTCGTTGTGACCGTCGGCGGTGTGGCAAGCAATGGTGTGAACTTCACGGTCACGCCATCGGGCGGTCCCATCACTTTGGTTCAGCACATCAGTAGGGATGCTGGCACTGCCAGTTCGACCACAATTACCTTCCCCTCCGCCAACACGGCGGGCAACTGGATTGCCGTTATGATCCGTGCGGGTAAGTCAGGCCAGGTGTTTACCGTCACGGACACTAGGGGAAACACGTATCACAATGCGATCCAATTCAACGAAGTCATCGATGGCACCACGTTGGGAATCTTTTACGCGGAGAACATAACGGGCGGCGTGAACACAGTCACGGTATCCGACACCATTTTGGGCACGCTGAGGGTCGCCATCCTGGAGTATTCGGGTGTCGCTCTGGCGAACTCATTGGACGGTGCTGCAGTGGGCAGCCAGGGAACTAGCGCGTCGCCGACCGTGAGCTTGACTACTACCGTGAACGGCGATTTGCTGCTCGGCGAAATGTCAACGGCAAATGCGGCAATCTTTACTGCCGGGAGCGGTTACACCATCGAAGAAACAGTTCCCGCTGAGCCGAACACGAAATTGATTGTCGAGGACCGAATACAAACAACCGCGGGGAATGTTTCGGCTAGTGCGTCGCTTGCCGCATCAGACAGCTGGGGAGCGGCGTTAGCGGCGTTCAAGTCTGGTGGTTCCGGCGCGCCACCGCCCATTTCGGTCAGCGTCTCGCCTACCTCGGCGAGCGTCGTCAAAGGATTGACCCAGAACTTTACGGCCACGGTGACGAACGACGCCCAGAATGCTGGGGTTACTTGGTCTCTTTCGGGTGCGGGTTGCAGCGGGAATGCTTGCGGCACGCTCTCCAACGTAACTGCTACCACTGTTACCTATACCGCTCCTGCAACCGTTCCAAATCCGGCTACAGTCACTCTTACCGCTACTTCTGTTACGGACAACACTAAATCATCCGCGGCATCGATCACCGTCCTCGTCAGTGCCCCACTCGTAGTCAGTGTGAGCCCCAAGCGCGGCGCCCTTACATTCTCGCAAACGCAGCAGTTCACAGCCACTGTCACCAACGATCCTCTCAACTCTGGCGTGACTTGGTCAGTGGACGGAAACAATGGCGGTAATGCAACAACTGGAACCGTTACCCCTGCAGGTCTCTTTGCGCCCGGTACCCAGCCGGGTGTGCACACGGTCACCGCGACGAGCAACACAAACGCATCTATCAGCGATTTCGCAACAGCTGCCGTCACGGACCTTCAAGGTGTGCTTACCCATCACAATGATGTGGCTCGGACAGGTCAAAACCAGCAAGAGTATGCTTTGACTCCCGCAACAGTAGGCTCGCCGAAATTCACGAAGCTCTTCTCCTGCCCGGTGGATGGCTACGTTTACGCTGAACCTCTGTACGTGGCCAATTTACTTGTCGGCTCAACCACGCGAAACGTGCTTTTCGTTGCCACCGAGCACGATAGCGTGTATGCCTTCGACGCTGATTCTCCTTCTTGCCTCCAACTCTGGAAGACAAGTTTTCTCGGGACCAACGTGACCACGATGTCTTACCTGGATACTGGTGGGACCGACGACGTTTTCCCAGAGATCGGCATTACGTCGACACCGGTCATTGACCCGGCGACGGGCACAATGTATGTAGAAGCTAAAACGAAGGAATCCGTGGGCTCTGGATGCTCTGCGGGATCCCCTTGTTACATTCATCGCTTGCACGCCCTCGACATCATCACCGGCTCAGAAAAGCTCGGGGGACCCGTTGTCATTTCGGCGCCAAACTTTGTTTCCCTGCGTCATTTCAATCGGCCCGCGCTGCTCCTGGCCAACAGCACGCTCTATATTGGCTTTGGATCGCATGGCGACATTTCACCCTGGTTTGGCTGGTTGTTCGGTTATGACCCGGCAACGCTTGCGCAGAAGTTCGTGTTCTCCACTTCGAATCCCACGAGCGGGAGCAACGGCGCCTCTATTTGGAGCAGTGGGGCGGGTCCCGCGGCCGATGCGAGCGGCAATGTGTATGTCGCAACTGGCAACGGCGCCTACGATGGAACTAAGAATTTCTCCGAATCCGTCCTAAAAATCAGTCCGACAGGTTCCTTGATCGATTGGTTCACGCCCTTTAATCGTGCCACTTTCGATGCCAACGACATTGACCTGGGTTCTGCCGGTGTCATCGTTCTTCCGGATACCGTTGCCTCCACAGCACATCCGCATTTGGCGCTTGCGACCGGCAAGATCGCCATTCTATATCTCCTCGATATTTCTCAACCAAGCCCCGGTCAAACGAAGATGGGTAAATTTAATTCAGGCAGCAATCTGGACGTCCAAGAGGTAATCCCTGTCCCGCCTCCCAATACCACCCAGCTTGATGGGGGGAACTATGGCATCCCGGCCTACTGGAACGGAAACATCTATACTACGGGGCAAAATTTTCCCCTGAGCCAGTTCACCATCTCGAACGGGGCCATAGCCACTCCGCAATTCGCTGTCTCTAGCAACATGTTCCCGTCTCGGGGCGCGACCCCGGCTGTATCCGCAAGCGGCGCCACCAATGGTGTCGTCTGGGTCCTTGATCTCTCCGCCTGGACGACGGGCGGCGCCGCGATTCTAGACGCTTACGATGCTACAAACGTCGCCAACCGACTCTTCAGCAGCCCAACCAGTGGCTCAGGCGCCGCGGGTCCTGCTGTTAAATTCACCGTCCCCACCGTGGCGAACGGCAAGGTTTACGTAGGCGGTCAGAGTACGATTACCGTATTCGGGTTGCTCCCGAACTAGCTGAGCGGGAGGGTGACCTCGGCAGGTTGCTGCGCTAAGGGGCAGCTATCCGTCAAGTTTCTGTCATTGCTGAGACTCGCATTAGGGCTAGAATTTCTATAGATTCAAGGAGCGCGATTGTCGTTTGTATTGTGTCCAGCAGAAATTCCTTCAGCACTTAGCTCCCAGGCAGGATACTCGTCCACCATCTGTGCACATTTGCGAGGCCGACGTGGTGGCTAACGCTTCGGCGCCGAGAGAGTGCGGCACTATTTGATTCTTTCCTATCGCCTCCTTCATGATCGTCTTACGGAGGGTTGAAATTTGCTTCTCTGCAAGGACAGAATAAAAGCGTATTGCAAAACGCCAACGAGGATACCTTGGCAGAGTCATCTGCACTGAGTAATACCGACAGAGTCGTAACAAACCGATGGTTCTTATTTGCTGGCTGGTGTGCGCTCTTTTCCCTGATGTTTACGCTCCCCCTGATCGCGTTTGCCCGAACTTCGCTCTCGAACGACGATTCCTCATACCTCCTGCTCATTCCATTCATCAGTCTCTGGATTATGTTCGTGGAACGTCACAATCTCGTTTTAGATTCCTCTTACGGTAAAGTATTTGGCGCCAGCCTCATTCTTCTGGCCGGCTGTGTCGCCCTCGTCTCATTTCTAGGCGGACGTGCGTCATCGTTCGACCTGCAACTCTCTGGTTATATTTTGTCCCTCGTTCTGTTTTGGTTGGCAGGCTTCGCCCTCCTATTTGGAAAAACTGCCTTCAAAGCGTACTCCTTTCCTTTTCTCTTTCTCTTGTTGATGGTCCCGCTGCCCAAACTCCTTCTCGAATATGTTATCTACCTTCTTCAGACGGGCTCCGCCTGGATCACGGGCGTCCTCTTTGATCTCTTGGGTGTCCCGGTTTTACGCGAAGGTTTTGTCTTTCATCTTGCGCGGGTCAATATTGAGGTGGCGAAGGAGTGCAGCGGCATCCGTTCAAGCATGGCATTGGTTATCCTGGCACTGCTGGTCGCTCATTTCCGCCTTCGGAGTTTCTGGAAGAAAGCCTTGTTCCTGATCTGTGGACTCCTCATGATGGTCCTGAAGAACGGTATTCGCATCGTCAGCCTGACTCTCCTCGCCATCCACGTTGATCCCAGCTTTCTTTATGGACGACTCCATCATCAAGGTGGGGTCGTATTCTTTCTCATCAGTCTGTTGCTTCTCGCGCCTCTTCTATGGTTGCTCCAGCGCGGCGAAGCCGCGCCTTCCAGCCAAATCCGTGGCTTATCTGTGCAGAGCGCAAACAGAATTCCACGCGTCTGAAGTAATTTACGGAATGCCAGCGCTTCAGCGCTTCAGCTGGTGGCACGCCTCAATCCCTCTGCGATAAGAACCAGCTTTCCACAAAGGGGCGTGCGATCTGTCAGGAATACGCGCGGTCTACCGCTTTCATGAGGAGAATTGGGAGCGCCCTTGCCGAGGTCGGCTATAAGAGTGATAGGGCATGGTTTGATAGCGTCCGGAAACAGAACACCGGAAAGAACTGGACTACGAATCGGATCTACCGCTTCGAGGAACTAGAGCATGCTTTAATGTGAGCCGCAGACTGGAAACGGTAAGGCTCCCCGCGAGGGCTATTCCTTCCTGTTATGCTCTTCTTGGCCACGCTCCGCATTGCCCGCGTAATATCCACCGTAGGACGCGTCTTTTTCGACACCGTTAAGTACTACACCAAGTAGATTTTTCCTCAGGAATTCCGAGGACGCTTTCTCCGCCAATTGGTAGTCTGTCTCTCCGGCCTTCACGACAAAAAGTACGCCATCGCAGAGGTCCGCCAGGCTGCTTGCATCGTGGACGGCCAGTGCTGGTGGCGAGTCCAAAATAATCCAGTCAAAGACAGGCGTGACGAGGTCGAGCAACTTCTTCATTCGGTCGCCAAGGAGTAGTTCACTCGGGTTTGATACTTCGGTTCCACCGGGGAGCAAGCATAGGTTTCCTTCTGAGCCATTCTGAATGACCGCACACTCATCCGCTTCTCCGCGAAGATAGTCGGTGAGACCCGGACTTCTCTGGGCGCCAAACAATTGGTGCATTCGTGAGACGCGCAGATCCGCATCGATCAGAAGCACGCGACGGTCCGTCTGACGCATGATCGAATGCGCCAGGTTTGCGGCCACAGTCGTTTTTCCTTCCGCTGGAACGCTGCTGGTCACGAGCACTCGTTTCAGCGGACGCGTTCCTGCAATTTGATACAGCCGGGAGCGCAGCGTGCGAAATCGTTCCCCACCGATCCTCCCATTGTCAGCCCCCAGGAAGACGTTCACCTGGGGGTCGAATTGCCAGCTTGGGTGAGCGCAACGTTTTAGAAGGTCATCAAAACTCTGGAAAGACAGACCTTCTGGGATACAAACAGTGCGAGCAGCCGACTCCCTTAGGAGCGCCCTTGGACTCGGCCGAGACTCGAGGCCCGTCGAGACTTCCGCGAGGTCTGGCACTTGCCCAGTGGCCACCTGTAATGATCTTTCCTGCGCTGCTTTCTTGAGTGCCTCATGTATCCGGCTCATTTTTCCCTCGAATGTTTTCAAGCAGGGCCCTCAGGCCCTCGTACTAAATGGCAAATAGCCATTTTCTGTTAGCGGCGTGTTCTCTCCGGTGGTTGTATCTACTTTCAGGTTTGGAATCAGTCCGAGGACCGGAAGCTGAAGGCAAAGCTCGACGTCACGTTCCGTGTAGATCGATCTATCGCTAAAAGCGATCAACGCCAAGATTCCCACGCCCATGGCAAAGCCTGCGCCGAGCCCCCCACCCAGGAAATATGGCTTTTTCGGAAAGGAAGGCTTATCCGGGAGACTAGGGGGGTCAAGCACACGGAATTGTTCGCCCTCCTGCTGGTGCTGGAGATCTCTGGCCATCTCTGAGTTGTTACTTTTCTTCAGCAATTCATTATAGAAGTCTAGTGCGCTTTGGTGATTACGCGTCATCTCTTTGAACTGCTGCTCGACCACAGGGCTAGCCTGCACGCGTGCCTGCAACAGTCCGATCTGATTCTGGATTTGAGCTTGTCGTTTAGTCAAATCGGCGATATTTAGTTCGTCTTGACGCAGTTTTGCACGGAGCTGCTGCATCTGCGGAGGCTCGCGTCTTGGCGTTTGGGCGTTTTCGCTTCCCGAGGGATCTGTTTTTGGTTCTTCGGCCATCCGCTTCTTCACTTCTTGGATACTGTTCTTGATCTTGATGACGTCCGGGTGTTCCGCGGTGTAACGTGCCTGCAGCACCATGAGCTGGCCTTGCAGTTCATTGAGTTGCTGGTCCAGCGTTTCCGGATTTTTGCCCGGCTGATGTTGCACGACCTCCAAGTTGGCTTGCTGCTGATTAAGCAAGGACTCGTTGAATGCCTTATCTTGCTGCGCGCGGCTCAAAGCTTGGGTATTCGCTTCGAGCTGTGAGTTCATCCCCATCAGCAGGCTCAGATTTGTCTGTTCCTCTTCTGGCAATGAACCGAGATATTGCCTCTTGAACTGGGCGAGTTTCGCATCTTGCGCGTCAAGTTTCTTCTTGGCCTCATCCAGTTGTTGACTCAGGAAAGAAGTCGTCCGTGCCGCTTGCTGTTCCAAGGCGTGGGCATTTTGTTCCATGAACATGGACGTAATTTCTGAGCAGATTTGTTGCCCAAGTTGCGGATTGTTGAAATCCACGAAGTTCCGGGTATAGCCCGAACTTTTCAATGATAGGTTCGAGACGTGTGCGGCTCAGAATCTGTTCTTGCATCGATGCCAGGCGATGATTCAAATCTTCCGTGACCACAGGCTTCACGATATCGCTCGGGACAGTCGGCTGTTGGACAAGTATGAGGGTTTGCGATGTATACTTCTTTGGCAAAACCATTGCGAGCATCATTGCAATCGTTCCGCAACCCACGACTGTAATTGGCAGAATCCACCAGTACCGGCGAAGAACCCGCTTTGCGTCTTCCGCTGCAAGCTCACCATTTCGAACCATAACCTAACCTCGCTAAGAATCTCTTTCTTGCCGTACCCTAGGAAATCCCTGAAATCTGCCATCTCGATGAACTAAAGCAATGGCGTCCAGACAAAAACTCCCACTATTTTGATAGAAGCACGCCTCTTGCCAGGAAAATGAGTCATGCGCCGGCCCTAGGAATTTATGTAATCCATTTGATTTCAACATCTTATGAGGAATAAGGCTTCCATCCCTAAGGCCCGAACAGAAGCTGACTGAACAACCGAAGGTAGGAGAGTGGAAGCATTCTATCCACATTATCCCTAAAATTCTCCCTATTGGGGTCAAGGGGGCATCCCGTTGAGTCTGGGCGCGTTAGTGAAGCGATCGATTCGAGTTCAAGTTAATCTAAGTAAGTTCTTTATTATCTGTGTTTACGGGGAAATTGGCCAGTTTTATGCCTCTCAAGAACACCGGTCGCATTGGCAAGAGCGCCCGCCCGCGTCTGAATCGACCCGAGTGTAATGAAGACAATGTGGCTACGGAATGACAGTCGACACTTCGTTCGAAAAGCCGCTCTCACCGCCGCTGGCGTCCACTGCCGTCGTTACATAATAGTAGGTCGTGGCGTTCTGCACGGTCGCGTCGGTATAACTGAGACCTAGGTTCAAGGGGGAATTGATCTTCACGTACGAGCTCCCGCTTACCGTACTGCGATAAATGTTGTACCCGGCAACCGTCGGAGAGGTACTCGCATTCCATGTCAACGCCACCGAATGCGTCTGCTGTGCGGCGGCTGTGAAGTTCACTCCTGTGACGTTTGCTGCGGTGACCGGGACGTTCTGGCTGGCCGGGGTAAAGGTGAAGCTTGGATTGTTGGGAGTAACAGTATAGGAACCGTTCGGCAATCCAGTGAAAGTGTAATTGCCCGCGCTGTTCGTGACCGTCGTGGCGCCTGCCGTTCCACTGAGTAGCATTGTCGCGCCAGCCCCGCCTGCTGCCGGACTGATCGTCCCCGAAATGCTAAAGGTCGAACCAACTTGGGCTGTTGCTGTGAAATTCAGTCCTGTAATATTTGCACCGTTGAGGGTCGCAGCCTGAACGCTGGGGCTGAATGTGTAACCCGTGCGGCTCGGCGTAACCGCATACGTGCCGTTTGCCAATCCGCTGAATGCATAGTTGCCTGAACTGTTGGCAGTTGTCGTGGCGCTTGCTGCCCCGCTCAGTGTGACGGTCGCACCATTCCCCCCAGCTGCCGGACTGATCGTCCCAGAGACACCGAAGGTTTGAGCCGTAGCGGTGAAATCTGCTCCCGTGACATTGGCACCGCTGACCACTGCAGTCCGGTTGCCGGGGGTAAAGGTATAACCCGAATGGGTCGGTGTAACTGTATAGGTTCCGTTTGCCACTCCCGTAAAAGTGTAACTGCCCGAGCTGGTGGCCGTCGTGGTGGCGCTTGCTGTCCCGCTTAGCGTGACCGTGGCACCAGTCCCGCCTGCTGCCGGACTGATCGTCCCCGAGATGCTATAGGTTTGTGGCGGAGGGGCCTGAGTACTTTGTCCGCTGACGACGCCGGAGCAACCCCAAAGAAAGGCCAACGGTGCAAAGATCCCCGCGAGCAATATTGCACTCCGAGCGCAGGAACTTATGTTCTGCCAGTGCGGAAGCTTCCCCGGTCGATCTTCGTTTCGTGCGAGATTCATCGTCCGGGCCCCTCAGAGGTTGCCTGGACGTGAGAGTACGTCTATAACGAGCTTTGAGAAACTGGTTGGAGGTCTAAATTAAGTACAGGTATTGACCCTGTCCCTCAAGCCAATGAAATGCGAGTTTCGGCATCGGCATCCAGGCCCGACGCTGAGGCCATCTCATTAATTCTATGACCTTTGCAGCCACGATCTGGCGCATCAGGGGCGTCAATCCTTCTGGACTCTTCCCAAGGGTCCTGACTTTTCCACAGTTCGGAACCCAGTAAAAGCCACCCTCGAAGTATCCACCGGCCTCTTTTGCGTGTGCTGCCTATTGGCAGCCCGAAGCGTCAGCGTCGCGCCTCCCTCTTCCACTTACGGTATCGGAGCGGTCACCTGATTCGAGTAAGAGCTTTCGACGCTGCTGGAATCCACTGCTGTGGTCACATAGTAGTAAGTCGTGCTGTTCTGGACTGTTGCATCCGAATAGCTAAGACCGACAACCAATGAGGAATTAATCTTCGTGTAACCACTTCCGCTCACCGTGCTGCGGTACACGTTATACCCCGACACGGCTGAGGTACTTGCATTCCAGGTTAGCGCCACCGAATGCTGCACTAGCGCAACGCCTGTCCCCGACAAAGAGACCGATGCGGGCGACCCGGTCGCGTTGCTCACAATCGAGATGCTTCCATTTACGGTCCCGGCTACGGTGGGATTGAACTGCGTGGTCAGGGTGAGGTTCTGCGACGGAGCAAGAGTCACGGGCGTACTTCCACCCGTCACCAAGTAACCCGCACCGCTCGCCGTGATTTGTGAGATTGTGACATTTGCGTTGCCCGTGTTCGTAATGGTGACATTTTGCGTCGCAGAAGCGGTACCTGTTGTCACGTTGCCGAAACTCAGGCTCGTCGGGTTGATGCCGAGAGTCAGCGTGGCTGCGATCCCTACACCGCTGAGTCCCACTGAAGTGGGCGAAGTCGGCGCGTTGCTTATAATCGAGATGTTGCCGGACACGGAGCCTACCGACGTCGGTAGGAATGCAACTGTAATCGTGGTTTGCTTCCCCGCGTTCACATTCAAGGGCAGCGAAAATCCACTGACACTGAACGAAGTTGAACCCGAGGTATTCACCTGAGTGATGCTTAGTGTGGCCGTGCCGGTATTCGTGATGATCAAGACTTGCGACGAGTTACTCCCAACCACACTGTTTCCAAAGTTGATGGAGCTGGAACTCACCTGAATGCCCGCCGCCGCGTTCACCGTCAGCGTCGCCGCCGCGCTCGTCACCGTTCCTGCTGTATTCGTCACCACTGCTCGGAACGTCGACCCGCTATCCGCCGTCGTCGTCACCGGCGTCGTGTAACTCGCTGAAGTCGCCCCCGCGATGTTCACCCCGTTCTTCTGCCACTGGTAACTCAGCGGTGCCGTCCCCCCCGCCACCACCGTGAAGCTCGCC
>WNFS01000513.1_pt1 | contig 46008 bp, 42 predicted proteins | sample 5400141 | NCBI WGS metagenome assembly WNFS01 (sample SAMN13153358, study PRJNA577476) | soil metagenome | isolation source: 60 cm saprolite under Madrone tree | place: USA:California | collected 2016-06-14
GTGCCATGTCGGGCTTCTTGTCGGTTTTCTCAGGTTCCTTTTTGCCACCAAGGCTGCGATCAAACCAAGTCATAAAAAAGAGATCCTCTTCCTCTAGACAAAAGTGGTGTATAGCATCCAAGAAACCCGTTGTCAAAAGACCGGTTCAAGCTGTTGCCAAGTACCTGAGAACAGCCGGCGGCCGAGTTAAAAGGAAACCGATATTAGAACTTTTGTTGTTACTCTAGCCGCAAGTTCCGCTGCTCTCTTTGCGTTCTTTTGGACGAATCGGCGTTTAGCTCGGCGCAAATTATCCTTGACCCGCCGCCAGCCTTGTTTTATTTACTACTAGCCTCTTCATGACCCGCGGCAAAACAATCATTACTCTTGCAACTCTTCGGCTAACGCCAGGGGCGACCCATGTCTCCGCCCAAACTTTGCTGCGCGTGACTACGCCCGGAGCCCTGATCGGCGCGCTGCCCATTTATCCCAGTGCGAAAGGACATCCAAGAACTCAAGTGCGATTCCTGATCATAGTAAATCGGGAGCGCCTATGCAGCTGGTTGTAATTGTTTTGGTATTCTCGCTCATCACGGGTGCGGCAAACGTGTGGGCGGAACCCGTGGTTTGGACGCGGAGCTCATCTCCGTGAGAAACGCCGTCACCGCCGTGCAGGCGCTTCTCGGCAATCAGATTGATTTCATTTTTTCCGTAGGTCCGCAGATGCCGTCGATCTGGGAAGGCAGCGACATTATCTTGCTGGCCCAGCAAGTGGGCCGGCCGACTTTTTCGATGATGGTCACACCTGATATCCAGAGAATCACCGATCTGAAAGGTAAGAAAATCGGTGTGAGCTTCGGCGGCTCGACCTTCGCCGGTACCAAAGCGTTGTTGGAGCTCAACAAGATGAACCCTGATAAAGACGTGCAGTACGTCAGCATTCCTGGTAGCGCACCCAAAGTCGCCGCCATGCAGCAAGGGATTATTCAAGCGGCTTTGCTAGCGCCACCCGCCGACTACATCGCGCTTAAGGCCGGCTTCAAGCGCCTGGTCAACTTGGCCGATGTCTTCAAGGACACCTCTTTTACGGGTCTCGCCGCTACGGGAAAAACCATCAAAGAGCAACCTCAGTTCGTTAAGCGAATGGTACGCGCCATCGTGCGGGGCGTGTATCATACCCGCGACAATCCGGAAGATGCGGTGCAAGTCACGATCAAACACCTGCGCATGGAACGAGAGGCGGCGGTGGACGCTTATCAACTGATTCGGGAATCTTTGAATCCAATACCCACCGAAAAAGGCGTAGAACTCATGGCGCAATGGCAGGCCATCGCGCTAAACATCAAGCCCAAACGCCAGCCCCGTGACTATATGGACCTGAGATTTGTCAATGAAGTGGTTGCTGAGTTGGGACAGAAATGAGGAGGTAAGGTGAAAACGATCATCTTAGTTACGGCGTTGTTCGCGGCCCTGTTAAACGGATCGACTATTCAGGCCCAAGAAAAGAAGGGACCTGTCTACGCGACCTTGAAGACCAGCATGGGCGACATCGTGATACAACTGTTTGAAGACAAAGCACCGAAGACCGTCGCAAATTTTGTCGACCTCGCCACCGGTGCGAAAGAATGGACCGACCCGAAGACAAAAGAAAAAGTAAAACGGCCCCTTTACAACGGAACGATCTTTCACCGGGTGATTCCCGGCTTTATGATTCAAGGTGGGGATCCTTTAGGCAACGGCACCGGGGGTCCGGGCTATCGCTTCGAGGACGAATTCAATCCTGATCTCAAACACTCCAAGCCTTACATTTTGTCCATGGCGAATGCCGGACCCAACACCAACGGCAGTCAATTTTTCATCACTCACAAGGCGACCCCATGGCTCGACGGCAAACACAGCGTTTTCGGCGAGGTAGTAAAGGGACAGGAGGTAGTTGACGCCATCGCCAACGTCCCACGAGATTTCCGTGACCGGCCACTTAAGGAGGTCGTACTTAAGGAGGTCGTTATCTCCCGTGGGAGTTACTAAATCCCCTAAAGATGGCTCTATATGGAGGGAGGGCTCATATGAAGCTTGGCTATTTTCAAACCACGAGCATTACGACCCTTTGTTTGCTGTTCTCTTTCCTCTTTCTTGACCGGTCGACAAACGCTGCTGATGCATTGCTACCTCAAGCCACCGCGGTTTACGGCGTGATCGCCACTGACCCAGTCTACCTATGGATGGCTCAGGAGAAAGGCTTCTTCAAAAAGAATGGCGTAAACATCGATCTGACGCACATACCGACGAATCAAGCGGTCCAAGCTTTAGTTGGTGGCAAAGTGCAGTTCACAACCGCCGGCCCACAGATTCTCGAAGCGGCGCTCGCCGGCGCTGACACGGTTTATATCATGTGTCCTATCAACAACTTCGTCCTTTCTCTTTACGGCAAGCCGGACATCAACGGAGTCAAAGGACTCGCCGGTAAAACCATCGGCGCCACGAACAAGGGCACCCCCAGCGATATCGCTGGACGGATGGTGCTAACGCAGAATGGCCTGAAGCCAGATGTCGAAGTGAAATTCGTTTACCTCAAGGAACTTCCCGCCTTGGTCGCGGCGCTCAAAGAGGGAGTCGTCGATGCCGCGCTCATCGCGGCCCCAAGTACTCTTACGGCAAGAGGCTTTGGGCTCAAGGAATTGCTCAACATCACGGCTCTGAAAATTCCCTTCGTACAGCATTCCGTGGCGGCCACGCGTTCCTATATCAGCTCAAATCCTGACATCGTTCGGCGCTTTGTACGCGGCGCAGCGGAAGGGTTGGACTACACGCGAAAGAACCGGACCGACGCGCTATCGGTCATGTCCAAGTACACGAAGATAACCGATACTGCATTGCTCAACGAGGGCTTAGACGCCTATGAGAATGCCTGGGAGCGGATTCCCCTCCCGTCCCAACCAGCCATAGAGGCCGTACTCGCTTCATCAGAAAATCCCAAAGCCAAAGGCGCGAAGTGGGATCAATTCGTCGACGACCGTTTCATAAAAGAGTTGGTTGCGTCGGGTGCATTTAAGTAGTCCGAACACCCACCGTGTGTTTCATTCGAGATCGTACGGCACGGAGAGCTGTTCGCTTACTTCTCGCAAGCCTTTGACTACTGAGCTGTGCAACGGGATGCCATGCTCAGCTCTCTCCTGTGCGGTCTCGAATTCAATCTCGCCCGCCACATAAACGCGCTCTTGCCCTTCGATGGGCGGGGTGGATTTCAACTCTCGAATCAGCCGGTCCATATCTTTCTTGAATTCATCTGCAGGCCGAAACGAATCGATGCGCAGCGCACCGAAGAAATGACCGCGGGGGTCTTGATCGGCATTAAGCGCAGTCGTCGTCCCCGTCAACACGCCGCAAAGGATTTCGACGAGAATTGCAAGCCCGTAGCCCTTGTGGCTGCCGCCTTCACGCGATCCGCCGAGAGGCAATAATCGTCGCGCCTTCTGCGCGATGCGCGGGTCCGTCGTTTGCTCGGCGTCCTGATTGAGGGCCCAACCTAGCGGGACAGCTTTTCCTAGGCGCGCCGCCAACTCCAGTTTCCCGGCGGCCGCCGTCGTGGTTGCCATGTCCAGAACAAAAGGTAGTTCCTTATCCGCCGGCACCGCGAAGCACATCGGATTGGTGCCAAACCTTGATTCGCGACCGAAGGTCGGAACCACCTGTCGGCTAGCGTTGGTCATCGCGATACCGATCATATCGTGTGACAGCGCCTGCATCGCGTAGTTTGCCGACATACCGAAATGCCGGCTGTTCCGCACACCCACCATCGCTACGCCAGATTCCTTGGCTTTGCGAATCGCTAGGTCCATCGCGCGATGGCCAATGACCATGCCAATACCGCGATCACCATCGAGGAGCGCCGAGGACGCGGTCTCAGAGATGATTTTGATATCGGGCTTGGCTTTCATAGAGCCCTCGCTCAGCCACTTGATGTACCAACTATGTGGGTTAAACCGAATGACCCCATGCGTGTCCACGCCCCGGAGATCGGCCATGACCAGGGCATTCGCCGCGACCTCGGCATCGCTCCTTGGCACATCGAACTTTTCAAAAGAAGCGACCAAGAGACGACGTAACTTCCTGTGGTCGACGCGTGTCAGTGCTTCAGTAGATGACTCCATTGGTTTCTCCTTGTGTGGTGCGTGTTCTCCTATCACCTTGAAGTCTTTTTCCGTTCGGGCCGCGCCTTTTGCCACGTGGAAAGGAGACACTCTTTATCGTGATCTCGCGGCGCAGGCAAAGAAGTAGAATTCTCCTAGCGCTACGGACGAAAGCGGCACTAAGCTCAACGAATACCTAAGTAGTCATTGTAGATTTTCATGTAGCGGTCGTAGCCGCCCTCGGGTCGAAGAACGTGCAGATTTCCGCTTTCCATGAGCTGATCGATTTCACGAGACTCACTCTTGACGCCGCGACGGAGCGGGATTTTTCCCGCCGCCGCAAGCGCACGTTGCCCTTCCGGGGAGAGGTAAAAGTCAATCAGCAGCTGCGCCGCCGCGGGGTGCAACGGATTCTTGATCATCGCTACGGTGGAAATCGTCGCCAGGGTCGGCACCGCGGCAAGCCAGTCCGCAGGCGCCTCTTTGCGCTTCATGGCATCGAGTTTGGAGACCTGCATAAAGATCGTCAGCGGGTATTCCCCTGCTGCCATCATGTTCACGTTGTGCGTGTATCCCTCGACGAGTCCCAAATCCTGTTGGCTGAGCTTTTTAAAGTAAGCGACGCCCTTCTCCTCGCCCCTCAGGGAAACCATGCCGGTCAATGGATAGGGAACCCCGCGATTAACGGCCATTTGACCTTTGAACTGTGGCTTCAGATAGTCGTCGTAATTCTTCGGCACCGCCGCCCTGGAGATCATTCTCGGATTAAAGCCAGTAAGAAGCAGGTCCGTAGTGATTCCGGACCAGTATCCTTCGGGATCCCAGGCGCCTTGAAGCAGGTTCTTACTCTCCGGGGAATGGTACGGGCCGATCACCCCCTGTTGCTTAAAGTACAGCAGCGGCTCCGGGCTGTTACCTAGAACGTCGGCTTGCACTCTACCCGCGCGAAATTCCTGCATGACGCGCGCCACTTGCCTGCCCGAGCTGAGGTAGACATGGCGGACGTTGAGGAACGGATATTTTTCTTTGGCGGCTTTGCTGAAAAACTCAAAGTCCCGCACCGTCATCGTCGTATAGAGAATGACCTCGCTCTCTTTCTTGGCTTGGTTTAAGATTTCCGAAGTTTGCGGGAAAGCCGGCGCGGGCAGAAGGATCAAGGATAGAAACAGGAAAGCCAACCTTTTCATGAATAGGTTACCTCCTGAGCGTATGATTCCGTTTTTGAAAGTGTTCCCCGCTTTTACTAACGTTTGCTGTTGACGGCGTCGATGAACCCGGACGCCTGAATCTTCTGCACCAAGCCATTATCGTAAAACTCTTCGGGTTTCATCTGCCTTGCCTTGGGACTCTTGGCGACATCGAGCACTGCTTTCACTTCCGCCGCGGTCATCAGGGGGACCTGAGGAAAAACATCCTTGTAGTCTTCGTAAACCGATTCGAGCACCTCCCGATCGGTTGTCTTCAAATACTTGCCCATCGATTTCATCGTTGTTTCCTTATCCTTACGGATAAGAGCCAGCGCTTCTATGTAGCCGCGCAGAAATCGTGTGAGCGCCTCATTCTTTTCTCGCATAACTTTCGGCGAAGAAAGTACAGCGGTAAAAAGAAATGGAATCTTCAAATCAGTGATGTTGAGAATCGGCTTGATCCCGGCGGCTGCGGCCCTTAATGAGGTCGGCGCCGACATGATTCCCGCCGCGGCATTCCCGACGCTCACCGAGTTGAGCACATTCGTGATATCTTGCGCATACATAATTTTCACGTCTTTATCCGGCTCCAAGCCATTGCGCTTGAGCACAATACGCATGGCGTAATCCGTTGATGCCGCCGGCTGCGTTACCGCCACTACTTTACCTTTGAGATCGGCTATGGATTTGATCTCCGGCCGGGCATAGAGCTGGAAAACAAATACCGGTAGACTGCTGGCGATGTAGATCAAATCCGCCCCTTCCAGTTTGGCGTCGATCCCTTGGTTCCCTACGAGGCCGACCTCTTCGCCACCGCCAACCATGCCTTGCACCGCCGTCGTCGCCGCCAGGTATTTGAGGTCGACGTTAACAGCGTGCTTGGTAAAAAGCCCGCTTTCCTGAGCCACCCAAATCGGCGCCATGACGCCGCTGAGCGCGTTATAAACCGCGCGCAAGCTCATTTCTTGGGCAGCCGCAGCCCGCCAAATGAGAATGGCACCAGTCAACACAATGGTAAAGATCATTCCACCAAACGTTGCTCTTCGCGTCATCTGCGCGCTCCCAAGGAATGAATTTTTCTCACCTTACCAACCCGGCAGAGATATTACCACACAGTTGCTCGGCCGATTTGCTCTGTCCTGACGGCCGAGGAGTGAAAAACGACGGCATTAGGATTGCTTCTAAATCCGGAGATATCATAGAAGTTAACCCGTGGACAGCAACACGCTAACAGTCGGGCTCACGATCATCTTCTCCGTCGTTTTGGTCGGCCCCTTTTTAAACAAGTGGATCGAAAGTAATCTAGAGATCTTTCTTTTCGTGATGGGAGCCGTCAGCGCGACACTCTCCAGCGCCTGGACTCCCGCGGTTATCCATGAGGGGTTTGTTGCGCCGATTAACATCACTCTCGCGGTTCTGGCCGCCGGCGCGCTCTTTCACTTTGTCCGCAGGTTCGTCGATAGAGGAATGCGCAGGGTGCTGATCACTGTTCCTCTTCCTGCGATCGTATTCACAGGGATCGTAATCTTGGGCCTAGTTTCAAGCATCATTTCAGCCATCATCGCTGCCTTGCTCTTGGTGGAATTCATCACGGTTTTGCCGCTGCACCGGCACGCCGAGGTTAACTTGACGATCATCGCCTGTTTTGCGATCGGTCTCGGTGCAGCCCTGACTCCCCTAGGAGAGCCGCTTTCCACCATCGTGGTGTCCAAACTCAGCGGTGAGCCGTATCACGCCACCTTCGGCTACTTGGCTAAAATTCTGGCCTTATACGTAATTCCGGCAGTCGTCGCTTTAGGGGTAGTTGGAATCTTTCTTGTGCGCCAAACCACGGACGACACCGAAGCCTCTCTTGCCGCGGAGGAAGAAGAAGAAAAACTAAGTGAGGTCTTTATGAGGGCGGCCAAAGTCTACGTTTTTGTCATGGCGCTTATCTTTCTCGGCGCCGGCTTCAAGCCGCTCATCGACGCTTATCTGACAAAAATGTCGTCTCAAGCTCTATTCTGGGTCAACATGGTATCGGCCGTCTTGGATAATGCAACACTGGCCGCCGCGGAGATTAGCCCTTCCCTTACCGAAGCGCAAATTAAGAGCGCGCTCTTAGGCCTTCTTATCTCCGGCGGAATGCTGATTCCCGGCAACATCCCCAACATCATTTCCGCCCACGCGTTGCACATAAAAAGCACAGAGTGGGCGCGTCTCGGTGTCCCTCTTGGCCTGATCATCATGGCGGGGACGGCTGTCTTCTTATCGTTAGGCTGGATCTAACCCGCGACCAAATCTTCAAGCACTCTTCGTAAATTCTTGAGGCTATTCATTTAGGTCTGCCGTGCGATTTCAGCAATTCGCTGAATTGCTTGTGCAGCTTGTTCAGTTTTGGCGGGATCATATATTGGCAATACGGTTGGTAAGGATTATTGGCATAGTATTTCTGGTGGTAGTCTTCGGCTTCGTAGAACTCACCCAGCGGCTCCACTGTGGTAACGACGCGCTTGCCAAATGCTTTTGAGTCGTTCAACTCTTTTATGAAAGCTTCTGCTTCTTGCTTCTGCTGCTCGTTGGCATAGAAAATCGCCGAGCGATACTGTGTGCCGACATCGTTGCCCTGACGATTGAGAGTCGTCGGATCGTGGGTCGCGAAGAATACGGTCATCAGATCTCGAAAGGAGATCTCGGTAGGATCGAATTCGATGCGGATCACTTCGGCATGACCCGAGCGCCCGGAGCAAACCTGCTCATAGGTCGGATTTTTCGTGCTGCCGCCGGCGTAACCCGACACTACTGAAGTCACGCCTCGTAACTCATCAAAAACCGCTTCCGTGCACCAGAAACAGCCGCCGCCAAAGACTGCTATATCCTTTTTTTCGCCGTTGCTCATCTTTCCCCCGGTTTCATGGCTTACCTCGCGCTCCGCAGAAAATATTTCATGGAAATCGCTGTCAACCCAGACTGTCGTTGTAGTTGCTCTTAGGTACAAAATTGAAGAAGTGACCCGATCCCTCGACCATCCGCTGCGAGTGTGGCGTACCCGCGGGGATGTGTACACCCACCGGACTGTCAACCACAACTTTCTCATCGCGGATCACAAATTCAATTTTGAGGCCGGTGAGCCCAGGCCCGGTGCCGATGGCGATGTGCTGCGTATCGCAGTTGTGCGTGTGTTTGTCCACGTAATTAGCCTGTGTCGGCTGCACGTTGGAGACGCTCCGGACGACAGTGTAAAATCCTGCTTCAGGCTTGAGCTTGCCATCGATGAAAACGTAACGCACTCCCGGTGCTGCATCCGTGTGATACTTAATCTCCGTCGTCGGACGAACGTCCGGTTTGATGATGTAACTTGCAAACCTCGCCGTTTCTCTGTTCCCCTTCTCTACGTCAGGCTGCTTATCTTGGTGCGTGTAGCCGCGGCTTCTGAACAGAACCGTTACCGTTCCCGCGCCATGGGTGACTTTATATTCGTGCACCGCGCCAGTTGGAATATAGACGCACGCCGGCGAGACGATTTTCTGCACCCGGCCTTCAAAGATGATCTGACCTTCCAAGCCACTCAGGTCGGGCTTGTTTCCGATAAAGTAGTAGAACTCATCCGTATTGTGACAATGAGGCACCTGATAGTCAGGCACGTCTACCGGCAAATCTTTGGCTTCGTGTATGGCAACGTAGATGTCGGCGTCGGGGTGCGAGTCGCGATTGATGAATATATGCCGTTTGACCGGCAATTCGATTCGCTCGCGTAGTGGCCGTTTCTCTTCAAACTTACCACCAACAACTCCTGGCCGTGCTTTCACGATATACTTCGAAATGTCCATTGTTTACTCCCCTAGAATTCCCTTCATCCGCTCGATGACATCCGGCGGCTGATTGATGACCTCTTTCGCCAGAGCTTCCAACTTTTCACCACGAACCGGATTGATCTCCCACTGCCTTTTGTTTGCCTCGGCGACGAACTCCGGATCTTTGAGCATCTTTATGTAGGCCTCGCGCAGAAGCCTGACCCGGTCCGCGGGAATACCTGGAGTTGCCAAAATGGGGCGCCCGAAGGCGCCGGGGCCCAGGACTACCCGTGCCAGGCGTCTTTTCGCCTCCGGAACTTTTTCCTGGTCCATCAACTCCCAGATTGTCGGTGTGTCAGGCAGTCGGGAATTTTTCTTTTCCCCCGTCTGCACAAGTATCCTTGCGAATCCATTCTTAGCCCAAGTGCGACCCGGTTCGCGACCGAAAAAAGCACTGATGGTTGTACCCCGGCAGTGAACCTCGTTTCTCTCGACCGCTAGGTCTACGTCGGCCGCTCCAGGGTACCCGGTAACCATGTTGATCTTCAAACTGAAAATTTCCTCCAATAATTTGGGTATGTAGTAGCCGGTGCTTCCGACTCCAGGTGCCCCACAACGAGGAGGTTCAATAGCCTTCCGCAGATCGAGCAGAGTTTTGTAAGGGAGGTCCGACCTGATGAAGAACATTTCGTCGTTCTCCTCCGGCGTCCCAATCCAGGCGAATTTTGCCCAGTCAAACTGAACTTCTTTGCGGCCGAGAAGTTGAGCGAAATAAATGGGCGCGGTGACCGCTCCAAGGGTCAATCCGTCCGGTTTGGCTACACCATAGACATAGTTGGCCGCGGTTATGGATCCGCCACCGGGCATATTCTGGACGATGATATCGGGCCTCCCTGGCATCTGTTTGGGCAGGTGATTGGCGACCACGCGGGCATAGAGATCGCTGGCTGCGCCGGCGGAAGCGCCGACGACAATCTTCATCTGCTTTCCTTTGTAGAAATCACTCTGCGCTTCTACCCGCGCGGCAGCGATCGCAATTACAAACAGAACCCCGACAACTCGCCGCATCCAGTCTACCTCCGCTTCTTACCGGAAAAGTATCTCGCCTCCAGCTTGGTGACCTCTACCATACCCGTAATATCCCAAGGTAAAGCCTTGCCACCGGTAAAAGGCGTGTCGGAGTTGTTCTCAAGAAATTTGTACCAGGCTTTTATCCCTTTCTTACTAAACGCTTGCAGGAATGACCAAGCGGATGTTTTCAGTACGAGATCGGGAAGAAAAGTGTACCACGCGGCATTCAGTTTGAGCGCCTTGTGCTCTTCCAGGGTCAAGGCACGTGGCAATTGACCTTTCATGGCCGAAAACGGTCCCTTCACCACTTTACGCGCTCGCTTGATCTCCGCCACCGAATGGGGCGCTTCGAATTGAACCCAATCGACGCCCCCTTCTTTTTCATAAAACCGGAGCCTTTTTAACGTTTCCGCCATGCCACCATTGATGGCGTTACGGGCATAACACTGCGCCATGATCACAAAATCTGGATCGACTTCATTTTTAGCGTCTACTGCCGAGCGATAGCGCGCCACGGCCTCCTCCCGCGACACGATGGAAACACCGGCGGACATCGTCCGCCGCTTCTGCTCCAGGGGTTGATCGTCGAGGCGCAGCCCAGCGAGTCCCGCATCGATGCATTCGCGCACTAACCGGCGCACCGCCATGATCCCGCCATGTCCCGTATCCCCATCGAGTATTACAGGAATCTTCACGCTGCGGGCGATCCACTTGGCGATCTCGACGCACTCCGTCATCGATAATATGCCGAGATCGGGAAGCCCGGTGTAGTTACCGCCTGTGATGCTCGTGCCGACGAAACAGGTTTCGACTCCGTTCGCCTCCATAATCTTTGCATGGAAAGCGTTCGGGGCACCGAGAACAGCAAGGACCTTGCCTTTGCGCCGGAGCAGTCGCCGCAATTTTGTCGTCGGTTTCATTCCGCGTAACGCCGATAATAACGGACCGCGTTCTCCCACAAGAGTTTGCGCATATCAGCTTCCTGCAAGTTCCAACCGAACACTGTATCCACGGAAATCGGAAACCAACTCTCACCGTGCGGATAGTCCGAGCCGAACATGAGAATGTCGGGGCCCAGTAAATCGATGACCGACTGAGTGAGCTCCGCTCCCTCGGAAACCTCAATACTTTGAAAATAGCGACCGCCGGTCACGTACTCGCGAATCGTTTGTCTTAGTTGCGGTAAAGCTTCAGGACAGAGCTTGGTGTGTTCTTCTAAACGATTCACCCATGCCGGTAGCCAACCGTGGCCGGCCTCCAATGTTCCGACACGTATGCCTGGATAGCGGTCCATGATTCCGGCCCCGATTATCGCGGCCATATTGCGCTGCCCGCACCATGGATGGGCTGCGGACCGTTGCAGCCAAAGGTTGTTCCAAGAATCCAAACCGCCGGGCGCATAAGGAGGCATCACCGTAAACGTGTGAAGCGCAATGGATAAGTCGTAATCGGCCGACGCTTTCCAAATTGGCTCCAAGTCCGGATGATCTAGAGGAAACTGGTAGGGCGCATAGACGAAGACTGCCAAGGGCCACGACTCCTTCGCGCACCTGTGGATCTCAGCGAGAGAACGGCTAACGTCCCGCGCGGAGATGAGGATCACACCCTTCAGACGGCTGGGAAACGCTGCACAATAAGTTGCCATCCAGCGATGATAGGCCTCATAGATGGCCGCCTCCAAAGTCACATCTTCGATGGTCGTCCAGGCACCGAACCAACCGGATGGAAGCATCAGATTGACATCGATGCCCTCGATGTTCATGTCTTTAATTCGCACTGCGGGATCTCGCTCACAAAGCGGATCAGGCTTGCCATGCTGATGCCTCTTATAGCCTCGCATATAATCTTGATTCTCAGGAGCTTCATCATCGGCGGCCCCGAGCCGGCGCTTGTATTGACGTACACCCAGGAGATACGTAATCGCACCCTCTTTGTTTTTTGTCTTGTACTGCTCAAACTTCCCGAGTTTTCCAAGCGCCTCTGGTGAAAGGTAAGGTTCGAGGAGATCTGCATCGGGTCTCACGTGTGTATCCGCATCAAAAATTCGAAACCCGTTTCTCATACATTCACCTCTCTCTTGGTCTGGGCTTTAGCGAGAGCGCTAGTAAGCGCCAACGTCGAGGCAAGACCTGCAATGGTTAGCACAGGCAAGATTCTCAGAGCAAGTTTAATCAAACACTGAGGCGGTAAGTATTGGCTTGCAACTCCTAGGCTTTCTTAGTATCCAGGAAAAGAAGCGTCAATAAATTCGACAGGAGGCCTAAGAGATGCAAGAGCTGCACTTTAAAGAGAAAATAAGCTGGCCGGAAGGCTATCGCATGGCGGTCGCGCTGACGTTTGATTTTCAGGGCGGCGAGGATGTAAAGCCGGACAAAAACGGAAAAATCAATCACGAGGAATGGACCCAGGGAGAATACGGACCGCAAACCGGGATCTGGAGGATTCTTCGAATCCTCGACGAAACCGGTGTTAAGGCAACGTTTCTGACCTGTGGCGGCATCGCCGAACGTTACCCCGAAGCAGTCAAGGCGATCGCCCAAAGGGGTCACGAGGTCGCGGGCCATGGCTACCATCATGAGGTCGCGCGCGATCTCACCCGCGAAGAAGAGCTGAGGTCATGCGGAAGACCCTAGAGATGATTGAGAGGCGTACCGGAAAGCGTCCGGTGGGCTGGCGTTCCTGCACCCAAAGCCCTAACAGCTTGGAGCTTTTGATGGAGCACGGCTTTCTCTGGAACAGCAATTCATTCGCCCATGACCTACCTTTCCTCTGGACGAAAGACAACGGCATGTTGGCCGAGCTACCCCGACATCCATTCGGCGACGGCAGAGTCTACACACACAGAGATTCGGGAAACCCAAACGACGCGCTATTGATTTGGAAGGCTTTTTTCGATGAACTCTACGAGGAATCAAACTCCGGCCCCACATTTTGTCCTTTCCAGATCCATCCCTATATTTCCAGTCGACCGGGGCGCGCAAAGGCATTGAAAGAGATGATCCAGTATATGCAAAGGCATGCGGGGGTCTGGTTTGCCCGTGGCAATGAGATTGCCGAGTTGACTCTGAAACTTGGCTCCGGCGTTCTATCGCGGACACGGCTCAAGGAAGCCGTAGGGTCTTAATGCGCTGAACTGCATATCTACTACAACGCTGATTTAACCCTAAAGGCCCGACTCCCTAAAGAGTTCGGGCCTTTGTGTTTGGGCGCCAATTCTTGACAACTATCTATTAACATGATTGTTCTTGAAGTTCTGAAACAAAGCGGAGGTTCTATGGCAAAACTGCTGGTGGCGAGTGAGTCTATTGACTCGGAGAGCAAAGAAACCACCCCTGTCCGTAATCCGGCAACAGGTGAGTTGGTCGATTCGGTACCCAAGGGAACAGTCGCTGATATTCGTCGCGCTATCGATGTGGCAGCGAATGCTTTGAAAAAGTGGTCGATAATGGCACCGTCCAAGCGCGGTTCCATATTGCTTCAAGCAGGACATTTGATTCTACAGCAAGAAAAGGAACCGTCATGGCCTGGTTTTGCGCAAACCTTTGGGGGTTTGCGGCGCTATCGTGCCGTGGAACTTCCCAGTATCACTCATGGGCAATAAACTCGGTCCAGCATTGCTGGCCGGTAACACAGTCGTTGTGAAGCCCGCCGGTACGACTCCGCTCACGGATATACGGGTTTGTGAATTGATCGACAAGGCGATCCAGGATGCCGGCGGCCCGAAAGGAGTTTTAAACGTCATCACGGGTCCTGGTAGCGTAGTCGGTGAAGAACTGCTCGTTCACCCAACGGTGCGTAAGATTGGTTTCACTGGTGCGACGGATACCGGAAGACGGGTAATGCAGTCTGCGGCCAAAGACTTCAAGCACGTCACATTGGAGCTAGGCGGCAGTGATCCGATGATTGTCTGCGACGATGCCGATATGGATCGTGCGGTCAGCGCCGCCTCCGTGGGCCGCTTTTTTAATTGCGGCCAGGCCTGCCTGGCAGTCAAGCGACTTTATCTGTTTGACAATATCGCCGATGCTTTCATCGAAAAGCTGGTCGAAAAGGCTAAAAAAATCAAAGTCGGCAACGGCTTGAGCAAAGACACTCTCATGGGCCCGCTGCATACTAAAGAGCAGCGCCATGAGGTCGAAGAGCAAGTGGAGGATGCGGTGAAACGGGGAGCTAAGATCCTGTATGGAGCCCAGCAACCCAAAGGTGAAGAATACGATAAGGGTTTCTATCTCCAGCCGACACTGGTTGCCGACGTCGACCCATCGTCCAGACTCTTGCAGGAGGAATGTTTCGGTCCGGCTCTGCCGATAGTGCGAGTTAGAAACCTCGATCAGGCGATAGACCAGGCTAACAACTCCATCTTCGGCCTGGGCTCTTCGATTTGGACCCGTGACATCAATCGCGCCATGGCTGGGGCAGAGCGTATCGAAGCAGGTTACACCTGGGTGAACTCCGCGCAGATCATCTATGACGAATTGCCTTTCGGCGGAGTGAAGCAAAGTGGTCTGGGTAAAGAACACGGGGAAGAAGCCATCGAGCATTATACCGACTCAAAGTCGGTGGTAATCGCCACCGAGACTCAGTCTGAGATGGTCGGTGGCGAATAAATCCCGTCGGGAACGGCAAATCGTCGATCTCTGATTTCATACGGGTGATCTCAAAGTCGCAATTGCGAGCGCACAGCGAGAATGAGAGTCGAGCTTCCTGACATTTATAACGCTGCCACGACCTTCGTGGACGAGAATGTCGCCCTAGGACGCGGCAAGCGCACGGCGATCTATTATCAGGATCAAAAGTTTACCTACCAAGAAGTTTACGAGAAGGTCAATCGCACGGGCAACGCCCTCAAGGAGCTCGGCGTGGAGATCGAGCACCGGGTGCTGCTGGTTTTGCCCGACTCGCCTGAATTCGCTTTCAGTTTCTTTGGCGCCATCAAGATCGGCGCCGTTCCCATTCCAAGTAATCCGTGGATGGCCGCCAAAGATTATGACTACCTGCTAAATGACAGTCGCGCGCGGGCAATCATCGTTCATGAATCGGTTCTTCCTGAAATTGAAAAGATCTGGGACGGCACCCGCTTTCTTAAACATATTATCGTTGTCGGCAAACCGATCGGCAAAGCGCTTTCCTACGCGAGTCTTATCGATAAAGCTTCCGATAAACTTGAGGCGGAAACGACGAGCAAAGACGATGTATGCTTCTGGGCCTACACGTCAGGCAGCACCGGCTCGCCAAAGGGTGCCGTTCATCTTCAGCACGACATGATCACGATCAGCGATTTGTTCGTGAAGCCGGTACTTGGAATGAACGAAACAGAGTTATGTTTCTCAGCTTCCAAGATGTTCTTTTCCTACGGCTTGGGCAATTCGCTCTACTTCCCGTTCCGCTTCGGCGCCTCAACGGTTCTCTCGCCCGAAAAACCCGATCCTGAAAAAATCCTCCAGGTCATCGAGAAATATCGGCCCACTTTCTTTTTTTCCGTACCGACCCTTTTCGCCCGCTTCCTACGCGTTGAAAAGAAGTATGATTTAAGCTCGCTGCGCGTCTGTCTCTCTTCGGGTGAACCTCTGCCTCCGGCGATTTTCCATCAATGGAAGGAGCGCACCGGCCTGGAACTGTTGGATGTCGTCGGTTCAACGGAAGCGACTCATGATTTCTTGGCCAATCGTCCCGGCAGAGCGAAAGCGGGAAGCAGCGGCGAAGTGACACCCGCCTTCGAAGCGAAAATCGTTGACGACGATGGGCGTGAGGTGCCCATGGGCGAAATAGGAAATCTCATGGTCAAGGGAGACGCCAACGCGCCCTATTACTGGAACAAACACGAACAGACCAAAAGAATGATGCAGGGGGAGTGGCTCAAAACCGGCGACACCTATTACCGCGACGCCGAAGGCTACTATTGGTACTGTGGCCGCTCCGATGACATGCTCAAAGTTGGCGGCCTTTGGGTCTCCCCGATTGAAATCGAAAACAGCCTGATGGAGCATCCGGCAGTCTTAGAGGCCGCTGTCATTGGCGGCCAAGATGCAGATGGCCTCCTCAAGCCCAAGGCCTATGTCTTATTAAAAAGCGAATTTAAAGCGAGCATCCAGTTACAAACCGAGCTTCAATCTCATGTGAAGAGTAAACTCGCACCCTACAAGTATCCCCGCTGGGTGGAGTTTGTCGACGACCTACCAAAGACGGTTACCGGAAAAATTCAACGATTTCGCCTGCGGATGCAAAGCTGAAGCTGTGACCCGTCCGCCAACAAGGAGAAACAATGCCAAGCATCAAGGAGCTAAAAGAAGCACTGGCGTATTCCTGCAATATCCTAGCTCAGGAGGGCCATTGGGACAATATTCTGGGTCACGTTTCAGTACGGATTCCCGGACAGGACCGCATCCTGATGAAACCGCACAGCTTTGGTTTCGAAGAGATCCGGCCGCAACATATTATCGTTGTCGATCTAAATGGCAAAAAGGTGGAAGGAAGGTACGAGCGCCACTCCGAAGTTTTCATCCATACGGAGATCTATAAGGTCCGCTCCGACGTAAATTGCGTCGTTCATTCTCACCCGCCCTATGCCACGGCTTTTGGCGCCTTGCGCCAGCCCCTTAGGCCCATTAGCCATGAAGGTAATGTCTTCCATGGTGGCCTGCCCCTGTTTGACTACACAACAGCGCTCATCCGCACCGCCGAGTTAGGAAAAGAAGTCGCAAAGAGTCTTGGCCAATGCCGGGGGCTGCTAATGAAAAATCACGGCTCTACGGTAGTAGGCGAAAGCATCGAAGTGGCGACGCTTCATGCCATATTTCTTGAGAAGGCCGCACGCATCCAACTGCTTGCCACTGCTTCCGGCGAACCTTCCTGGACTAGTGATGAGGAAGCAAAGATAAAATACGAACAGATCTACACGCCGCACAGGTTGGGCACCATGTGGGATTACTTTGTGCGGCGGGCCAAAAAACTCCGCAAGCTAATGTAGGTTAGATCAACCGCTTTGCTTTTTCTTCCGAAGGCTGGACTATTTAACCGCGAACTTCCTGAAAAAGCCTTCTTTTTCAAGCTCTGCGACAAAGCGCATATCGATAAAATCATCGACTTTGGCTGCCTTGACTGCAGGATCCTTGTCTGCGACCTCCGCGAGGATCGCCTCCATTCCTTTGCGGCTGACATACGGTGGGTACTCTAGATATTGACGAAATTCATTGTAAGTATCCTCTTGAATGTCTACATCCTTTACCTTGAGATAATTCTGGATCATTTTTAGACCCGCCGTTTTGTTAGTCTTAAAAATGTACACGCCTTCGGCGTAGGAACGAACCACCCGGCGAACGATATCTTCATTCGCGCTTATATAAGAACGGCTAGTACCGACGGCTACGGAAACATACTCCGGTCCATCTTTGGCCAAGTCTACGAGTTCTTTGAAGCCTGCCTTGCGTGCCCGACTATTAGTGGGCGGCGAAACGACCCCGGCATCGATTTGACCCGCTGCCAGCGCCGTAAAGATATTTGGCACTTCCATCAAGGGCAGGATTTGATAGTCGCTGGGTCTCAAGCCTGCCTGACCCAACGCGTAAAGCGCAGACGTATGGGTGGAAGAACCGATACGAGTGATACCGATCTTTTTACCCTTTAGATCACTTACCGATTTTATTTCCGGCTTGGCCATGAGCGAAAACACCTGACGGTTGGTGGCGCCTGCGACAAGGGCCAAGTTTGCTCCCTTGAGATTCGCTTGGACCTCATTTGCACCGTCCATGAAAGAAAACCCTATCTCACCGGCTAAGATCGCCTGAATGCCTCTAGAACTTGACGGGATGTGGATCAATTCCGCATCTAGGCCGTTTTTCTTGAACAGACCTTCCTGTTGCGCCATAAACATGCCGCTCTGGGCTCCGGTGACGGCAGTCCAATTAATGCGAGTTTTCGTTTGAGCCAACGCTGGCGTAGCAGCGAAGAGGATCATTGCTGCTACAAATGCACGTTTCATGATATCTCCTTTGTCTTCCCCAGCCGGGTTAGGAAAATATGCTTCAAAGTACCAATTCACCTTGGTAATTCAAGCGTTGGCAATTCCTGACAAGCATGTTAGATAGGCCCCATGAGCAGCAAAATACATCTTACCTTGGCATGCGGTGATTACGAGAGTATTCGAGCCTTGAGCATTGGCGGATGATTCGTAATCGTGAGTTCGATATAGCCGAGCTGTCTATGTCGAATTATCTGATGGCTAAATATACGGGCTTGCCGTTTGTCGCGATCCCGGTTTTTCTTCATCGTCGTTTCCGTCATGGCTTCGTCTTTCTAAATGCCGGTAAGGGTATTACCAGACCAACAGACCTGATCGGCAGGAAGGTCGGCCTACGCAACTTTCAGGCTACTGCCAACTTGTGGCTTCGCGGTATTCTGGAGCACGAATATCAACTTCCGCATCGGCAGGTACAATGGTTCAAGCAAGACGAAGAAGAAGTTGACTGGACGCCCCCGTCGGACTTACGGATCCAACGAATTCGACTCGGTAAAAGCGTTGAGAAGATGCTCGTCGAAGGCGAGTTAGACGCTTTGATTCATCCCGAAGTGATCCAACCTATACTGAACAAAGACAACAGAGTCAGCAGATTATTTCCCAATTACCGGGATCTCGAAATAGAGTACTTCAAACGCACAGGAATTTTCCCAATCATGCACACGACGGCGCTCCGGCAAGAGATAGTCGAAAAATATCCCTGGGTGCCGATTAACCTAATGCAGGCTTTCGACGCGTCCAAGAAGGCCGCCTACAAACGCATGGAAAATCCAAGGATTGTTCCTTTAGCTTGGTTTCGTCACTTCCTCGAAGAACAGGAAGACATTCTTGGCAAGGATCCGTGGATGTACGGACTCGACCAAGTCAATCGCAAGAACCTTGAAACCTTGATGCAGTACTCCCAGGAGCAAGGCTTGATCGGCAGAACGATGTCCCTCCACGAGTTATTTACCAATACGGACGCACATTCGTAATTTTGGGGAACCTCGACCACTTCCAGTATAGAATCATGACCCGGCATGGAATATCCCTCTCTCCTTCAGCTCAGCGATTGAACTTCGGTTCGTATTAGCGTAGATTCGCGACGACTTGACACGAAGTAGCAGATTGCCGCTTTTTGTACCGACCGAGAGGAGACGGTCATGTTCGGAAAAGGTATCCATCAGGAAGAAGAAACGCTGTTACGCGACATAATTCGCAGCATCAATAAGAAGATCGACTATACGGCGCGCGAAGGTGGCGGTTCCCAATTTACACTCCACTTTAAGTTGCGCGGTCACGAAGCTCATGTGTCCCTTGATCTGGAGGACCTTAAAATTGCTAAAAACGATATGGTCAAGCGGCACCAAATTCGGCAAAAAATCAAAGCTCGATACGATCACCTGGACCAATCGCGCTACGGCGAAGACATTCTGGGTCTAAAATCCGCAAAACTTCTGCGCGCATCGCCCAAACCCGAGATCAGCGCACAGCAGCGAGGTTTTGGCCGATCACCAAGGAGATAGTCCACTTTCCGCGCAATTACGATTAGCTTTTGCTTCGGCATTGAGCACGGAACTGCTTGGGTACCCGGGAGGTATGTGATGGAAAAGGCAAAGCTGGTTCGCCGCCATCTAACTGAAAAGGGGCAATTGATCATGCCCGGCGTGTTTGATGCGTTGAGTGCTAAAATTGCCGCTCGCGCCGGTTTTGAAGTGATTTTTATCACCGGCTATAGTTTGTCCGCCACTTTGCTTGGCGAACCCGACTTTGGCCTCCTCACTCAGACTGAAGTTGTAAACGCCGCTCAACGGATCTGTTCTGTTGTCGATACACCCGTCATTGTCGACGCGGATACAGGCTACGGCAATGCCATAAACGTCATCCGTACAGTACAAGATCTCATTCGTGCCGGGGCTGCTGGAATGTTTTTGGAAGATCAAGTTTGGCCAAAACGCTGCGGACATATGAAGGGGAAACAGGTCATTTCCGTTGACGAGCAGCTGAAGAAGTTACGGGCTGCCATTGAGGCCAGAAGCGATCATGACTTTTACATCGTTGCCCGGACCGACTCCCGCCAAGCCCTTGGTCTAACCGAATCTATTACACGAGGCATCGCTTTCAAGCAAGCCGGAGCTGACGCCGTTTTCGTGGAAGCGCCCGAGAGCAAAGAGGAGATGAAAGAGATAGCTCGTCAGGTCCCCGGACCGCTGGTCGCCAACATGCTGGAGCGTGGTGTAACGCCTTTGATGGGACCGCAAGAATTGCATGAATTAGGTTTCGACCTAATTGTCTGGCCTCTTGCTCCGCTTTATTCTGTTGCTAAATCCTTGACAGAGATCTATTCGACGTTGAGAGATGACGGCTCGACCACGAAAATCCTGGATCGCCTGATGCCGTTCGATGAATTCAATGAAATCGTGGGTCTTAAAGAAAAGTATTCTCTGGATGAAAAATACCGGACCTAAATCTTAAATCTAAGGATAAAGCGTAGTGGGATAATTTCACGCAGCAAGTAAGACTTAAAGACGCATCGGCATCAGCACATAGAGGTAACCTTCATCATTAGCTTTGCGAATCACGCTCGGACTAAGCTCATCCTTCAACTCAATATCGACGTCTCCTTCGTCTCCCAACACACCGAGCACGTCGATTAAATAGCGCGCATTAAATCCGATCGTAACCGGTTTTCCTTTGTACTCCGCTTCCACCTCTTCCACCGCTTCTCCTAAATCAGGATTATTTGCCGAGATAGACACCTTATCTTCTTTGAATTCCATCTTGATCCCTTTGTACCGTTCACTGGACAGGATTGAGACTCGGCGTAGAGCTTGCAAAAACTCATTGTGTTCTATTTTTGCTGTGCTCGGATTACCTTTCGGAATCACCTTTGTGTAGTCCGGAAAGTCACCCTCGATAAGCCGCATAAAGAGTTCCACTTTGTCCTTGATAACCAGTCCCATGTTTTCCCTGAAACCCATCGAAACAATTCCATCTTCGCCACTCTCAAGCAGTTTCTTAAGTTCAGCTAACCCTTTGCGCGGCAGGATCACTCCCTTGGTTAACCCCAATGGGTTCAAAACGCGCTCATCAAAAGCCAGCCGATGGCCATCCGTAGCAACCATTCGCACCTTTCCTCCGTCGCTTTCTTCGATAAACACGCCATTCAGGCTATAACGCGTCTCATCAGTAGAGACGGAAAAAATGGTTCTCTCGATCATGCCGCGAATCGTAGAGGCGGGAGTCGTTGATAGTCCTTTGGCATCGAACTTGGGAAATTGTGGAAATTCCCTTGCCTCCATTCCGACAATCTTGAAGACCGATTTCCCGCTCTTAATCTCCACCCATTCATTTTCCAGCCGTTTTAACTGAACCTGCTCGTCGGGTACTTCTCGAATAATTTCGTATAGTTTCTTTGCGTTTACTGTAACTGTGCCTTCTCTTACGACGTCCCCTTCCACTCGGCCTCTAATGCCCACCTCTAGATCGGTCGCGGTAACGCGGATATCATTTTTCAATGACTCTATAAGCACATTTGCTAAGATTGGCATGGTATTCCGTCGCTCAACAATACTTTGCGTCCAATAAAGCGTTGCGAGAAGATCTCCCCGCTTGGCTTTAATTTCCATACTTCCTCCTGACTATGACTCTATCTAGATAGTAAAGTATTAGGTAGTACTAGTAGAGGCTGTGGATAAAAGCGAAAACTCAATATTACCTTGTAATTTCAATCAATTTGCCTGTGGCTTCAGCCAATGGTTTTTTCTCGTTATTCGATCGAAACGACTATTGGCACTCAAGGAATTCTTTTGTCAACATAGAATGCCATAAATAGCCACAGGATATCCACAACTATTTCTTGACGTTGAGGCTTCTTTCTAGTTTCTCGATGGTGGTTTGCATGTAGGGGTCTTCTTTTATCTTTTTCTCGATGGTTTTGGAAGCATGGATTACGGTCGAGTGATCCCGCCCGCCGAATTTGTCGCCGATGCCAGGAAAAGAGGTTTCCGTATATTTTCGGCATAGATACATTGCCACTTGCCTTGGGAAAGCAATATTCTTTGTGCGCCGTTTTGCCTTTAAATCGCCTAGCTTGATGTTGTAATAATCACAGATTGTCTTCTGAATGCTCTCGACCGTGATCTCTTTCTGTGCTCCCTTGAGGGTATGCCGCAAGACTTCCTTTGCCAGATCAACGGTAATCGTTGATCTGGTCAGTGAAGCAAATGCGCCCAGGCGCGTAAGAGAACCTTCCAACTCCCTAACGTTGGAGTCGATATTGGAAGCTAAAAATATGGCAACATCGTGAGGCAGTTCAACGGCTTCGGTCTCAGCCTTCTTTTGTAGAATCGCTACCCTTGTTTCCATATCGGGAGGTTGAATATCAGCTATCAATCCCCATTCGAACCGATTCCGCAGCCGGTCCTCTAACCCCGGAATTTCCTTTGGAAACTTATCGGAGGTGATAACGATCTGCTTGTGGGATTCATAGAGAGAATTAAAGGTATGAAAGAATTCTTCTTGGGTCCGCTCTTTTCCGGCAATGAATTGAACGTCGTCTAAAATAAGCAGGTCGGTATTTCTAAATCTTGTTTTGAACTCGTCCATCTTGTCTCTTCTGAGCGAGCCGATCAGTTCATTCATGAAAGACTCCGAACTCAGATAAACGACCTTCAGAGTGGGACGCTTGGCGGCCGCCCTGTGACCGATGGCATTAACCAGGTGAGTTTTTCCCAATCCAACGCCACCGTAAATGAACAGTGGGTTATAGTGCTCACCCGGTTGGTTCGCTACTGCTATGGAAGCCGCGTGCGCAAATTGATTACTAGCACCGATTACAAAATTTTCGAAAGTGTATTTGGCAATGAGATTATTATTCGTGCGTGGCGGTCTGTCCCGCTCTTGCTCTCTTTTTTGTTCGCTTCTAGCTGCCACATCTTTAGCTTGCAAACCCTGGTTGACGGTCAAGGAAACTTTCACTTGCTGATGGGCAATAGAACGTAACACCTGTTCAATCAGACCAATAAAGTGATCCATTAACCAATCGCGAAAGAATTGGTTTGGAACATCAAGCCGTACGTCATTTCCCTTTTGTTCACTAAAATGAATCGGCTTGATCCAGGTTTCAAAATTCTGCTTGCCGAGCTGCTCTCCGAGTTCTTCGAGCGCGCGTTCCCACAACCCGTTCATCGTTAACACCGTTTAAGCCATTGCTTTGTAAAGAAAACCGCCGAAAAGTTACAAACAACGTTATCCACAGGTGTGGATAACTCAAAAACGCGAGAGAAATTCACCGCTTACCGCGAATCGAATACACTGATATCAATAAAAAATATGTGCCTGGATTTGTCTATGTTTCCGCAATGGTCCCGAACAAGAAATGGAGAGACTTTTGGAACATCCGTGAATGCAATCTGCAACAAGAATTTTCTCGCGCGAAATTCAGAAGGAATTTTCATAATCCTTTTCACAATTGTTTGCAAGAAAAAAAGAGCAAGAAAGATTTTTTTTCGTGCTTCCGTTATCTTGACAGTCCGCAACCCCCAATGTTAGGTGAACGTCACTCATGTCAACACGTAAGTCGACGCAACTTTACAGGCGTGCTCTAAAAAAAATTCCCGGCGGAGTTAACAGTCCGGTGCGCGCTTGGAAGGCTGTCGGTGGCATACCGAAATTTATACGACGCGGGAAAGGATCACATATTATTGACGTCGATAAAAAGAAGTACATCGACTTTGTAGCATCGTGGGGACCGTTGATCTTAGGACATGCTAATCGAAGCGTCTTACGCCAGCTCGAACAAGTGGCAAAAAATGGAACAACGTTCGGCGCCCCTACCGAAGGCGAAATCAAACTCGCGGAGGCCGTCTGTCGTCTTGTCCCATCCATTCAAAAGCTGCGCTTGGTGAGCTCTGGGACAGAAGCGACGATGAGTGCGATCCGCTTAGCACGGGCCTACACCAATCGAACTAAGGTCGTTAAGTTCGACGGCTGTTACCATGGCCATACCGATGGGCTCTTGGTAAAAGCCGGGTCAGGAGTCGCTACGCTGGGTTTGCCGGATAGCCCGGGAATTCCCCGCGGATTTGCGAGGGAAACGCTTGTTGCAACTTTCAATGACGTGGGCTCTGTCGAAAAACTTTTCTATCGCTACGGTAAGAGTATCGCGGCGGTGATTGTTGAGCCGGTATGCGGGAATATGGGGGTTATCCCTCCCGCGCCGATTTTTCTCAGTTCGCTGAGAAAAATCACCCGCAGTCACGGAACGCTATTAATATTCGATGAAGTAATCACAGGGTTTCGTCTAACTCTTGGTGGCGCTCAACAGCTCTACGGAATTAAGCCCGATCTAACTTGCTTGGGAAAAATCTTAGGTGGAGGGCTTCCGTTGGCCGCTTTTGGCGGCCAACGGAAAATTATGGATCTGCTTGCTCCTGAAGGGCCTGTTTATCAAGCAGGGACGCTTTCCGGCAACCCACTCGCAGTGGCCGCGGGGTTAGCGACGTTGTCATTACTTTCGCGTCAGGGAATCTACAAAGCTCTGGAAGGGCGTGGCAAAAGGTTACAGGACGGGTTCGAAGATGTGCTCAGGAAGCACCGTATTAGCGCGACAATTAACCGGATTGGTTCCATGATGACGATTTTTTTTGGCGTCGAGAAGGTTCGGAATGCCGCTGAAGCAAGGAAATGTGACCGGAAGCTATTCGCAAGATTTTTTCATGGCATGTTAAAAAGAGGAATCTACATGCCGCCAGCGCCCTTCGAGGCAGCCTTCGTCTCGGTGGCTCATACCATGGCTGACTTGGATAGAACCATTGCAGCCTTTGATCAATGGGCGGCAGGAGAAACTTAGCAGGAGAAACTTAGCTTGACCCGTAATAACCTTCATGATACGAAACTACGCCAGTGGGGAAAGTTGCGGGCCGTCTCAATCGCCAGCAGGAGAGTAAACCTCCCTTCCAGCGCCGCGCGAGCTTATATCTCGGCGTTGCTTTCGAACTTCCTGGAACCATTCTGGGAGGCCTGCTGGTAGGATATTTTCTGGACAATTACTTCGGTACGTCTCCGTGGTTCTTGATAGCGGTGACCGCAATCGCTTTCGCAGGAGCTTTCGTTAGGTTAGTACACTGGGTTAGGTTTACGAGGGAGCGCGATGGAAGGCGGGTCGAAAAAGACGATACTGCGGATTGAGTTATGGCATGGCCTCATGCTTTTAACGTTGCTGGCAACCCTTGGGCCGAGGAAATTGGTTGAACCAGGAGCATTGCTGATTGGCGGGCTGTTCATGGCCGTCAACTTCCTTCTTCTGAGTTTCGGTATCGCGTGGGTGCTAACGCCTTTAGCGGGTAAAGGAAGAGTCAAGGCCGGTGTCGGTCTGCTAGTATTCAAGATGGCAATGTTTCTGGGTTTATTGACCACGCTTTTCTTTCGGTTCGAACTGCATGCAATATCTTTCGCCCTCGGATTTTCAACCTTGCTTTTGGCGATCCTCGTAGAGGCCGTGACAACGAAAATCAAGTTGGAGAGATAACCAGTGGAGCATGGGTTTACTTGGTATAATCTCCTGCCGCATAGTCTGCAGGCGCTGCTTCCGGAGCACACGTTTTTTGCTGTTGTAGCAGCATTGTTGGTCGTTTTCTTTGCCTTGCGCGCGCGCGCTGCGCTGGCACGGGGGCTGGATCCCACCGTGCCGGACGAAAAATTGGGAGCGCGCAACATCACAGAATTGTTGCTTGAGTTCGTAATAATACGCCAGAGTGACGCCATCATCGGTCAAGTTGGGCGCAAATATGTCCCGTACTTTGCGAGTTTCTTCTTCTTCATTCTATTCAGCAACTTGATGGGGCTTTTGCCGGGTTTCGTGCCGCCGACCGGTAACCTAAACACAACTCTTGGTCTGGCCCTGGTGTCTTTCGTTGGTTACAACGTCATTGGTGTGCGCGAGCAGGGAATGGCCTACTTCAAGCAGTTCATAGGGCCTATGACCTATCTCCCCGGAAAGGGATTCCTCTCAAAGCTGGCATTCGTGCCGGTCCTACTTATCTCAGTCATATTCTTCTTAATCATAGAACTGTTCTCTAACGGATTTAGGCCGGTCTCGCTCTCTTTGCGTCTCTTTGGCAATATGATGGGAGATCACGAAGTCATTGGTGCCTTCATTGGTCTGACGAAACTTGTGATACCGGTTGCCTTTTACGTGCTGGGAACTCTGGTATCGGTGATACAGGCGTTTGTCTTTATGGTTTTGAGCATGATCTACGTAGCTTTGGCTGTCAGCCATGGACATGATGAAGGACACGGGCATGAGGCTCATGAGTCACATCATTAAGCGATAGGCCGTACGGAGAGGATGATGAGAGAGGAGTGGTAGGCTGGATTCGCTGGAAAGGAGGAAGGAGTGAGAAAACTACTTGTATTATTGGGCGGACTTTCCGTTAGCCTCGTTAGCTCTGGAGTAGCGCTGGCCGCTGCCGAGGGTTCTGCCGCGGCTGGGGATTCGCAGGTGAAAGCCGCCATTGCAATTGCATCTGGCTTGGCAGTCGCCATCGCCGCCTTTGGTGCCGCATTAGGCCAGGGGCGAGTTGGGGCCTCCGCGATGGAAAGCATCGGCCGCAACCCCAACGCTGCCGATAGGCTTTTCTTACCGCTCGTGCTGACTCTCGCGTTGTTAGAAGCGTTGGCGCTCTATGGCTTCGTGATTGCGATTATCTTGACCGGTAAGATCTAGCAGGGTGGTTACAAGGAATAGAGGAAGGGGCGGGGTTTTGTCCTCGCCCCTTTATTTATTCGGGAGATCGACTCCGTAAAGATGTACTTGAGTATAGCGTAACAACTCATCCAGGGTGTGAAGCTTATAGGGCTTCAAGTAGTAAATGTCCTTGATGCCGGTGTTGACGAGGACTTTCAGGCAATGAATGCAGGGCGTATGGGTAATATAGATAGCCGCGTCCTTTATGCTCGATCCATTCTTGGCAGCCTGTGCAATGGCATTCATCTCTGCGTGAATGGTTCTGAAGCAGTTTTCCTCAGTATCCCCGTTAGGCGTTTTGGATTGATAGATAAGGCATCCGACGTCGGTGCAATGGGGCATGCCTGCTGGCGCGCCGTTGTAACCGGTCGCGAGGATGTTCTTATCCCGGACGATGACCGCTCCAACCTTGGCGCGGGCACATGTGGAACGTTCCGCGACCTGTTGCGTTATGGTCATGAAGTATTGATCCCAGCTTAACCGCGCGCTCATTAAATAACCTCCATTCCGCTCACTTTTCGCGCACCGAGATGTGCACCTTGTCACCGATCCCTGCCAGATGGCGTCGCTCCGCACTATCTTTATATACGGCGATTTCTAATAAGCCAGAACTGTTGATGAGAGCGATCGAACGACCGTCTTCGCCGGCGGCATAATGGTGCACCAGCCCATCAATGATAATATTGCCAAGGGAGATCCGCAATTGATCTTTTGGCAGCGCTAGTAAGTCCCCTTCGCTAATGTTCGTGAAGAGATTGCCGAATCTATCGATGTGAATAATCTCTCCCTCGATGCCGAGTTTCGACTGAAATACCTGAGGCCAAGTCAGGTGGACGAAACCGTCCAAAGGGTCGCCCAACAGGGTTGGGTCAACGCCCAGAGAAAGATGAGCGGCTACCGGCGCGAAAATATCTCTACCATGGAAGGTCGCGCTGGTGGGCCGCAGATGGTAGCTCGAGTTGGACAGGTGAATGAGTCGGTCAGGCGCGGTGTTTTTGAGAGCCAAACTCAGAACTCCGTTATCGGGACCGATCAAATACTTTCCGTCCGACTCGACCAGCAGGGGACGTCGCGCAGTACCCACCCCTGGATCAATAACCGCGACATGAATTGTGTCGCGCGGAAAAAAAGCGATGCAATCACGCAAAACCAGCGCGCCAGCCATGACATCCTGAGGCGGGATTCCATGACTCAGATCCACCACTTGCACCTGCGGATTGATGCGAGCGATGACACCTTTCATGATGCCGACGAAAGGATCAACAGAGCCGAAGTCAGTAGTGAGGGTAATAAGCATAGGCCGCATCCCAAGTGGAGATGAATCTAACGAAAAAGACACATAGGGTAAACCCCAAACTGTTTCGATCCATTTCTCAGTAAGTTATCTCTTTCCAGCTCCCACCGGAATGGATATAAGAACAGACTTGGCCGTCAGAAACATTTTCGTAGGGGGAATCCGCTGATTCGCGTTTTTCGTCCACTACGCCACAAAAATTATGCCCTTTTTGGCAGCAGCGACTTCATCGCCTCCATTGGCCAGTTCGTTCGCGAGATTGCGCTCTATTGGCTAGCTTATGAAATAACCGGTTCTGCCTTCGCCCTCGGTATTTTGGGGCTTTGCGAGGCGACACCACGGCTTGTTCTTAGCGTGGTAGGAGGGGTGATCGTTGATCGCTACGACCGGTTGCGTCTATTGACGGCCATTCAATTTCTATGCGCGGTACCGGTTTTTGCCATGGTGCTGTTATATTTTTTGGGCGTATTGCAATTCTGGCATATGGCGGTTCTAGAAACCCTTCTTGCGATCATTCGCAGCATGAATCCTACCGCCGGTCAGTCGCTGCTGCGCGATCTCGTTCCTGAGGATGAGCTTATGAGCGCGGTGGCCTTATACTCGCTGGGTTTCAATTTCGCGCGCATCGTCGGCCCGTCTATCGGCGGCGTGTTGATGATCTGGATCGGCGTCGGCGGCTGTCTGATTTTCTATGGAATAGCCCTGTTGCTCTCAGGGCTTGAGTTGCTCCCGATCCGGCTAGTCAATCAGCACCCGTCAACTTCCCGCTCCAGTGTGATCCAAGAGGTGAAGGAAGGACTCAGCTTTATTGCAAGCGCACCGCTCGTCCTCGCGAGTACTCTCGCCGCCTATGCAATCAGCACGTTCGTTGGCACCTATCAGCGCTTCTTACCCGTGTTCGCTAAGGATATTTTGAAGGTTGGTCCCGAAGGGCTCGGCCTCCTGATGGCGGCTTCCGGTGTGGGGGCTGTGCTCTCGCTGCTCTTTTTGGACGCCGCCGGTAGGCGCTGGCGACCAGAAACGCTACTTTGGTTTAGTGCCAAAGCGACACCGCTGTTGCTGATTCTCTTCTGCGTCTCGCGCAACCTTTGGTTATCTGTTGTGCTCCTGGGTTTTTTTGGAGCGGCGCAAATTCTCTTTCGCACCGTTAGTCGCCTGATTATCCAAGTCGAAGCGCCGCGCGAATTGTTGGGCCGTGTCATGAGCGTCTTTCTTATGGACCAGGGCCTGCGTTCGCTTGGGTCCATGGTCATGGCCAGCTTTGCTACGATTTTTGGGGCAGCCTTGGGTCTATCGCTCTGCTCGGTATTATCGATCGCGCTGACCAGCGTGACCTTTTACCGATTCTTAGGCAAGCCTACGAGTCGATAGGAAGCAAATTGACAGTAACGATCCTGGTCGACGGATTTGGGCTAGACGCTGGTTTTGGCCGCAGGAGACTGTCCCTTCAGCGTGCTTTCCGCAACCTCAGCCAGCAGTTGATCTTGTTCGTGGCTCAGGGCAAAAACTCGGAATTGGACGACCTTGGAAGGGATAAACTCAAAAAGCTCGGCAAGAGACTCTTTGGTAATCTCACCGGTGGAGGGATCGAAGATATGGATTTGTTTCTTGCCCATAGCGAACGGATTTTCTGGCCGTGGATCCTGGGTAGCCATGTCTACTCGGAAGACCAGATCTCGCGTAGCCGGCGGTAGCGCTAAACGAATTCTCTTTTCCCAGTCGGTGTCTTGGATTAACGCCACGCCATAACGAAGCTCATTGAGGGACAGTGTCCGATCATAGGCCATTTTCCACTTGACTTCCCGGTGGAGAACGGTTTCCCATTCCTTAGCCAATGCCACAAGTTCCCCTTTATTTCGACGCCACCGCGAGACTTCTTCGAGCAATGACCAGTCCGTCAAATAGAGATATTCGTCCATATGCTCGGTGGGGTTGCCGGGGAATAGGACACGCATGGTTTCGGGGAAAATCTCTCTTAAATGTAGATCGATGGCCCGCGTTGTGCGGTGGTAATAAACGTTGGTGTAGAGATATAGACGAGTGTTTAAGAACATCGTTAATGCGCTATTACCTGCCTTGTGCAAGGTGAGGCCCTTGGGCGAGAAAAAAGTGTAATGGATGAGCCGTGCGCGGTCCACAGGACCGACGGCAACGCCGCACATGTAGGAGTCTCGCGATACGTAGTCGAGATTGTCGAAAGTAAAGATGCCGCTAGTGAGAGGCTCCAGAAATCTTACCCATTTCGGTTTGCCATGGTCTTCCTTGCCGTCTTTCTTAATGGGGAACGCAATATCCTCAGGGCGCAGCTCCTCGCCCGGAGCGAACGGACCGCTAGGACTGCGCCTTAGCTGGCGAATAATATCGCCCAGATGGGTTTGGATAATGGTTTGTCCGAGATCCTCGTGCGTCAATTCGTATTCGTGGAGAAAATTGTCATCGAAAAAATGGCCAAAGGGCCCATGTCCCACGTCATGCAGAAGCCCTGTAACCCGCATGTATTCTTCAATGAAGGCAGCTGACGGGCACTCGTCGCCAAGGACTTTTTTCAGAGAAGGATAGAGATGTTTAGCGAACTCGCCGGCCATGTGCATCGCACCGAGGGAGTGTTGAAAACGGCTATGTTCAGCGGAGGGAAAGACCCAACGGGCACTTTGAAGTTGATAAATGTAACGCAACCGCTGCACCCAGGGGGAGTCGATGAGTGCCTTCTCGGTCACTTCGGATTTGTTCTGCGGGACGGTGAATTGAATGTAGCGATGGATGGGATCAGCGATGAGTGCTGTTCCCTCGTATTCGCTGTCGGTAAGCTGAGTCATGAGTGCTCAGATTTCAAAAATTAATTGGGCGGTCCATTGATCCCCGGTCTTTTGTATTCGGCTCTGATGGTAAGCTATCCCTCGAATTTCTTTACTAATCTCGTGGCGATCGGGATCGATTTTCTCGCCACACGCTTCCGCCTTCACTAGAGTATCTGTTGCCTCCCGGATAAGGAATTCCTTGAGCAGATAGCCGCTTCCCTGATAGAGATAGAGTAGCTCGCGCATCCAGTTAACCATGAGGTCATCCCGGTCCGCCCCCTCTACCTCCAGAGGTAGACGATCCTGTATATCAACTTTCTCGACATCAGTCATGACGTCAAAAAGCGCAAAAGCGGAATTAGCGAAGAGATCGGCTTGAGAGTTCCCCGAGACCCTGACAGCGAGCTCGGACTGCCGAGGGGTTAGACGGTATTTCTTTTGGTTCTCCATGATTCGTGAGCCTTTGGGGTGGATTGCGGTTGATTGAATTTTCTTCGCCGCATGCATCTACTGCTGAATACTAATGAATCCTTGATAGGTTGTTTCTGATCGGTGCTTGCGTTGAGTTGGGCACAGGTGAGAACGTTTACTGTTCAAGTCAATTCAAAATATCGGCGGGTTGACGCATCCTCTTTAGCGTTTTGGGGAAAGCACATATGATCTTCTACCCGAGTTAGAGCAGATAGTCTATTACCTTTTAAGAGCCCTTTTCTGGTCCTTCTTTGGATCTCTGGATCGTGCTTTATGCACTGACGCTATTTATACCCGGTTTATGAGGCTCGCCGCAAATCCCGCCCCAAAACCATTATCAATATTGACCACCGTTATCCCGGACGCGCAGGAATTGAGCATTGCCAGTAACGCGGCTAGTCCGTTGAAGCTCGCTCCATATCCCACACTGGTCGGTACGGCAATAACCGGCTTGTCGATCAGTCCGGCGACGACACTTGGCAACGCCCCTTCCATGCCGGCGATCACGATAACCACCGAGGCGGAATATAACTGCTGCCGGTTTCCTAACAGACGGTGAATTCCTGCCACACCGACATCAAAGAGTTTTTCGACTCGGTTGCCCATCATAACAGCTGTTAGCGCGGCTTCTTCGGCGACGGGTACATCGGAAGTGCCGGCGCAAACCACCAACACTGCGCCTTTTCCGGTAATCTTTATCGGCTTCCCGATCCAAGTCGCGGCGTTCGCTGTGGCATGATACTTGAGCCCGGGGATCAATTTTTTGACGCGCGTCATTTTCTCGGCTGACAACCTAGTCACAAGTACGTTCGCCCTCTGGTGGCGCAGAGAACGTACAATGGCCGCGATCTCTTTTGGCTTTTTGCCTTGTCCCATGACGACTTCGGGGAAACCCTGACGCAGGGCGCGATGATGGTCGACCTTAGCAAATCCTAGATCCTCGAAAGGAAGATGGCGCAAGCGAACCATCGCTTCCGTTACGCTTACTTTTCCCCGCCTAACTTCTGTTAGGAGTTCTAGAATATGTTCCGAGTCCATTCCTTAACCACGGCGTAATCATAAATATTTTCAGGGTGTCCGCACCGGACCCCTAAAATGATCGTGACCGGTACCACGAAAGGAAAGCGATCGACCCTTACTGTCCAAGACGGTTATTCCGTCGCGTGACGGGACACAGGTGCCGATACGGGTAATCGGAACACCGACGCCCTTCTCAAGCTTTTCGATCTCCGAACGATCGCGCCGCCGGGCACAAAAGAGGAGTTCGTAGTCTTCTCCGCCGGAGAGGGCATAACCGGTCCCTTCATGTCCAGCCAGAGAGCGGTAAGCTGCCGATAGCGGCAACTTTTCCTCCACAAGGATAGCACCGATACGGCTTGCTCTGCAGATGTGGCCTAAGTCTTGGAGCAACCCGTCACTGACGTCGATCATTGCGCGCGCCAGCTTATTTCTCGCTAACGTAGCTCCAACGCGGAGCCTAGCAGTCGGAAAATGATGCCGGGACAAAAGAAACCTTGCGGCGGGTTTTCTGAACTGGAGCGATTTTCCTCGGAGTAGTTTCAATGCCAGAGCCGAGTCACCGAGTGTGCCAGTGACATAGATGTCGTCCCCAACTTGTGCGCCCCCACGAGTGATGGGACGATAGGGTGCGTGGCCGATCAAGCAGGCGGAGATAAACAATGATTTCGCGACGCTCGTATCTCCTCCCACCAGAGCGACGCCGCTCTTTAAAGCTAGAGACCGAATGCCGCGATAGTACTTTTCCACATCCTCACTCTCAAAAGTGCTAGGGATTCCGAGGGAGAGAAGCAAATATGCGGGTTTACCTCCCATCGCCGCTATGTCACTCATGTTCACGGCGAGAGTCTTATGACCGAGGGCGTAGAGGGATATCCACTTGAGATCGAAGTGGACACCCTCTATGAGAAGATCTGTGGTTAATAGGCACGAGCCTGACCTTGTCTGGACCCAGGCCGCATCATCGCCAATCCCTAGGTTTACACCACGACCCTGTACCGTTCGGCGCCGCACCCGTTCAATCAAACCGAACTCGCCCAATCGACTAAGTTTCATGGAATGATGGCCGTTACAACTGACTATTCAGCAAATGAACCTCATTGGAATACAGTTGAGGCAGGTTTTAGACCGAGGAGTTGGTGGTTGTCTAGGGCCGGAGTGGAATGGAGCGTTCTCTTTGACTTTTGCGTAGCGATTTTTCACTGCGCTTCCATGATCTGCCTTTTCTTTTCCTGGGCCGCATCTTGGAAGCTACGGTATGGGCAACGCGACGCGCCCCATTGTGGCCAGCGAGCAAGGCAATTCTCAGGACGTCGGACATGTTCTTAACGACGATCCAGCGCAGTCTACGCCGCAGCACTTTGGGAATCTCATCGAGATCTTTTTCGTTCCTTTCGGGCAGGATAATGGTCTTGATACCCGCCCGAAAGGCGGCCAACGATTTTTCCTTAAGCCCGCCAATGGGCAGTACTCTGCCGCGCAGCGTAATCTCTCCAGTCATTGCCACATCTCGACTCACCGGCCGCTTCGTCAGCGCAGAAATAAGAGCCGTCGCGACGGTGATTCCGGCGGACGGTCCATCCTTAGGGATCGCTCCCGCTGGAACATGGATGTGAATATCAAGTTTTTGATAAAAGTCTTCCTCAATCCCTAACTTCCTCGCGTGGGCACGAGCATAACTCACCGCGGCTTGAGCGGACTCTTTCATGACGTCCCCCAGTTGGCCTGTTAACGTCAGGTTTCCTCGCCCTTTGGAGAGGGAGGCTTCGATATAGAGAAGCTCACCACCCGCGCTCGTCCAGGCCAGGCCGGTGGCAACTCCGATCTCATGGTGTTCCTGCTCGGTTTCCGGTAGAAATTTCGGCGCGCCCAAAAACGAGTGAAGATTAGCGCGGGTGATACGGGTGGGATCCTTTTTTTCCTCTGCAATCTTCCGCGCGACTTTTCGGCAAATAGAGGCGATCTCTCGCTCAAGGTTCCTTAAACCGGCCTCTTTGGTATACTCGGAAATAATACGCAACACCGCGTCATCGGAGAACTCAAGGTATTTGTTTGAGATGCCGTTGTCGTCCAGCTGTCTTGGCATCAAGTATTTTCGAGCAATCTCCAGTTTCTCTTCGTTGGTGTAGCCTGAGAGCTGGATGACTTCCATCCGATCCGCTAAAGCCGGCGGAATCGGGTCCAATATGTTTGCGGTACATATGAACAAGACGTTAGAAAGGTCGAACGGCAAATTCAGGTAATGATCGCTGAAGGCGTGGTTTTGCTCCGGGTCTAGAACCTCAAGCAGCGCCGCCGAAGGATCGCCACGGAAGTCAGCGCCGACTTTATCGATTTCGTCCAGCATGAACACGGGATTGTTGGAACCGGCTTGTTTGATGCCCTGAATGATACGACCGGGCAAAGCGCCGACATAGGTTCGCCGATGGCCGCGAATCTCAGCTTCATCACGAACGCCTCCCAGCGAGACCCGCACGAAATTTCTCCCTAATGCGCGGGCCACGGATCTTCCCAGAGAAGTTTTTCCGACACCGGGCGGGCCAACAAAGCAGAGAATGGGTCCCTTGATCTTCCGCCGAAGCTTGTTGACTGCGAGATATTCCAAGATTCTTTCTTTGATCTTCTCCAGGTTGTAGTGATCTTCATCGAGGACCTGCTTTGCCTTCTTAATATTCAGATTGTCCTTGGTTTTCTTGCTCCAAGGCAGGTCCGCAAGCCAATCTAGATAGGTACGCACCAAGGATGCCTCGGAAGACTCCGGATGCATTTGCTCTAGTCGCTTGAGCTGCTTGTCTGCTTCCCGCTTCACATCCACGGGCATCTTGGCTTTATCGATCTGCTTCTTAAGCTCGTTGATTTCCTCCGTACGCTCATCGCCTTCCCCGAGTTCTTGCTGAATCTGCTTCAGCTGCTCACGCAAAAAGTAATCCCTTTGCGTCTTGCTCATCTCTTCTTTGGCTTGGTTCTGAATCCGGGCCTGCATCGTTGACAGCTCGAGCTCACGGCTGAGGAGTTCGTTGACTTTTTTTAAACGTTCGATGGGGTCAAAAACCTCGAGAATTGCCTGACTCTCTTCAATCTTGAGTCGCAGATTGGACGCCACCAGATCCGCCAGTACGCCGGGATCGCTTATATTGTCCGTGACCATGACAATCTCGGGCGGTAGATTTTTGAGATTTAGGATTTGTTCGATCTTTTCTTTCGCGGTGCGCATCAAGGCTTCGACCTCGATGGGAACTTCCTGCAGCGTCGGTTCGATGACCTTACGTATCTTGACTTCAAAGAAAGGTCGTTCGCGCAAGTAATTATCGACTTCTCCCTTTGATAGGCCCTGGACAAGAATCTTAACCCGACCATCCGCAAGCTTGAGCATGCGCATGATGGAGGCGATGGTTCCCACGCGATTGATGTCCGAAGGGTTTGGAGCCTCTTCAGCGGAATTTTTTTGCGCGACCAAGAAAATGAGCCGGTCGCGGGAAAGAGACTCTTCAACTGCGCGGATCGACACGTCGCGGCCGACAAAGAGCGGCAACATCATATACGGATAAATGACGATGTCACGAATCGGTAAGAGAGGTAGTACATCCGGGATCTCTACTTGCGATCCTTTGCCCTCTTGACCTTCAATTTTCCATTCAGCTTCACTCATAGGATTGGATCACCTTAATCGCACTGGTATTAGAGGTCAACTAAAATCTTTTACCCGATATGCCTTTGTGAGTGGGCTTGAGGAAAATTGGAGCGGATAGGTTGACCTTCTAGGACCTGAAGGTCTAGTCGAATAACTCTTTAACCTTATCAAAGAAGCCTTTCGAGAGAGGATTGACTTCCTCCCCACCGTTACTCGCAAACTCCTTCAGCAGCTCCTTCTGACGTGGCGTCAGATGAGTAGGAGTTTCCACGACGACCCGCACATGTTGGTCACCCTGCTGATATCCTTGGACGTCTTTCACGCCTTTGCCTTTTATGCGAAAGACTTTGGCGGATTGTGTCCCGGCAGGAATTTTCATTTTCACTTTGCCGTCCAATGTCGGTATGTCAATTTCGGTACCCAAAGCCGCTTGAACGAAACTTATGGGAACGTCGCAAATAATGTCCAGGTTGTCGCGCACGAAAATCGGATGAGGGTCGACCTGGATGACGACGTAAAGATCCCCAGAAACGCCTCCTCCGGGTGCACTTTCCCCTTCACTTCTCAGCTTGAGCCTGGAACCGGTGTCCACGCCAGCTGGAATCTTGATGCTAAGGGTGTGTAACTTCCTTACTCGACCAGCGCCACCACAAGTTGCACACGGATCTTTGATCATTGTGCCGTGGCCGTGACATTGGTTGCAGGTTCTGGAAACGCTGAAAAAACCTTGTTGGAAGCTCACCTGTCCTCTACCGCGGCACGTGGGACACGTCTGCGGCGCCGTTCCCGGTTTAGCCCCGTTGCCGTGGCAGGTTTCGCACGCACCTTGTCTGGGTATCTTAATCTTCTTCTCGGTACCGGCGACGGCTTCCTCAAAAGTAAGCGTTAGATTATAGCGAAGATCCTCTCCCCGGGCGCGACTACGGCGGCGGCTCGTGCCACCGAAGAACTCGCCGAAGATGTCACCGAAGACATCTTCAAAACCCGCAGTGAAGTCGAATCCGCCGCCAAACGGACCGCCATCACCGAACGCCGCATGACCGAACTGATCATACTGTGCACGTTTCTGGGAATCGGAAAGAACCTGGTAAGCCTCGGATACTTCCTTGAATTTCTCCTCTGCTTGTCTGTCGCCAGGATTGCGATCCGGGTGGTACTTGAGCGCAAGCTTTCGGTAAGTCTTCTTTATCTCGTCCTCGCTAACGTTGCGATCAACACCTAGTAAATCGTAGTAATCTTTTTTCTCGCTCAAGTGTGGACCTCAAAAATATGCATACGTCAGAAAGCCCCTCTCCTCAATTAACATCAGGAGCAGGGGCTTTCCCTTGGGTAACAAAAGATCAGTCACTGCACCATTTACGGAACCTAGTCTTTGACCTCCTCGAAGTCTGCATCGACAACATCGTCTTTCTTTTTCTTGCCGTCATTTGCTGACTGTTCCTTGGCATCCGCCGAAGCCTCCGGCCCGGCTTGTTGTCGTGAGGCTTTAGCATACATGGCTTCCGCTAGCTTATGGGAAGACTGACTGAGTTGCTCTGCGGCGGTCCGCATCGCCTGGGCATCTTGGCCTTCCAACGCCTCCTTGGCTTTTTTCAGCGCGTTCTCGATATTATCTTTTACGCCGGCGTCCAAATCGCCTTCGTACTCTTTAAGAGATTTCTCCGTGGAATACACGAGCGTGTCAAGTTGGTTGCGCGCCTCAACCGTCTCCTTGTGTTTCTTGTCTTCGGCAGCGTGGGCTTCAGCATCCTTGACCATCTGTTTGATTTCCTCTTCGCTGAGGCCGCTCGACGCCGTAATCTTGATGGACTGCTCTTTGCCCGTGCCAAGGTCCTTGGCCGCAACATGAACGATACCGTTGGCATCGATGTCGAACGTTACTTCGATCTGCGGAACTCCTCGTGGTGCAACTGGAATTCCAACCAGATCGAACTGACCCAATAGTTTGTTATTTGCCGCCATCTCCCGCTCTCCTTGGAATACGCGAATAGACACAGCGGTCTGGTTATCTTGGGCGGTAGAGAAAATTTGGCTTTTCTTTGTCGGTATAGTGGTGTTGCGCTCGATCAATTTTGTAAATACGCCGCCAAGGGTCTCGATCCCCAGCGAGAGAGGGGTAACATCGAGAAGCAACACATCCTTGACCTCACCCTTTAGAACCGCAGCCTGAATTGCAGCACCTACGGCGACAACCTCATCCGGGTTGACTCCTTTGTGAGGATCTTTACCAAAGATCTTCTTTACTCGTTCCTGCACGGCCGGCATGCGGGTCATCCCGCCCACCAATATAACCTCATTGATATCGCCGGGAGTGAGTCCAGCATCCTTAAGGGCTTGTCGGCAGGGCCCTTCAGTCCGATCGATCAAATCTGCACACAGCGCTTCGAGCTTAGAGCGAGTCAATTTCATGTTGAGATGCTTCGGCCCCTGCTGATCCGCCGTGATGAACGGCAGATTGATGTCCGTCTCCATAGAAGAAGAAAGTTCACATTTCGCTTTTTCCGCCGCTTCTTTCAAGCGCTGCAGCGCCATTCGATCTTTGCGCAGATCAATCCCTTGATCTTTTTTGAATTCATCCGCGAGGTAATCGATAATTCTCTGGTCGAAGTCTTCACCGCCCAGAAACGTGTCCCCGTTTGTGGCTTTAACTTCAAAGACGCCGTCACCCAGTTCTAATATCGATATGTCGAATGTCCCACCGCCAAGGTCGAAGACGGCAATCTTTTCGTCTTTTTTCTTGTCCAATCCGTACGCCAGCGAGGCGGCTGTAGGTTCATTGATAATACGCAATACGTTGAGGCCGGCGATGCGTCCGGCATCCTTAGTCGCCTGCCTCTGGCTGTCATTAAAATAAGCGGGCACGGTGATAACAGCCTCGGTTACCTTTTCACCGAGATAGTCTTCCGCCGTCTGCTTCATCTTCTGTAAGATAAAAGCCGAAATTTCTGCCGGACTATACTGTTTACCCCGAATTTCTACCCAGGCGTCACCGTTCTCGTTGCGAACAACCTTATAGGGCAATACCTTGGCTGCCTTCTGAACCATAGGATCGTCGCTACGCCTACCAATCAAGCGCTTTACCGCAAAAATAGTATTCTCTGGGTTGGTGATGGCCTGCCTTCTGGCGATTTGCCCGACCAATCTCTCACCGCTATCGGCAAAAGCGACCACAGACGGGGTCGTGCGACTGCCTTCTGAGTTGGCGAGAACGGTCGGGTCTCCACTCTCCATGATTGCAACGCAGGAGTTGGTTGTCCCGAGGTCAATGCCAATAACTTTTGCCATCTTAGTTACTCCTTAAAATTCTTTGAGATTTTAGATATTTCAATAAAAAACTTAATCATCGCCAGGTTCGTTTTCAACCTCGTGGCCGTTGTTTTTTTTTCCTTGCGATTTCGGTGCCTTAGCTACGCTTACCAATGCCGGGCGAAGGAGTCTATCTCGAAGCAGGTAACCTTTGTGATATTCCTCAACGACCGTATTTGGCTCGTAGGTTCCACTCTCTATTTGGGCCATCGCTTCATGTTTCTCCGGGTCAAACGGCTGACCAACGGCCGAAATAGGCACAACGCCATGTTTGGCGAGTATATCGAAGAACCCTCTAAGAACCATCTCGATGCCTTCAACAAGGGGCTTACCGTTACCTCCGTCTTTCGAATGTGCAACGGCCCGTTCCAGATTGTCCACAACGGGAAGAAGATCTTTGACTAAAGACTCATTGGCAAAGCGAATCCCTTCATCCTTTTCGCGATTGGCTCTCTTTCTAAAATTTTCTACTTCTGCGACTTGGCGGAGGTAGCGATCGTAATTCTCGTTGGCTTCTTTCTTTTTTGCTTCTAGATGTGCGCGTAGCTTTGCCAGGTCGGCTGCCTGTTCTAACGCGGCAGGTTCCGGATTGTTTGCCGAGCGCTCAATTTCATTCACCGCTGTAGGTATCGTCGTCTGTTCATCAATCTTTACTTTTTCGTCGGCCATCATTTTTCCTCAAAAGTGTTAAAAAAGTCTAATCACGGAGGTTTCCATTGTCAAGTTTCATCGTTGTCAAAACCTCTGATATTTTAAATAGTTGTCTGCTTCGATAAAAAGTGATAAATTCTCTTAAGCTTAAAGTCCGAGTATTTTAACTCATGCTTCTCTGCCACGTCACCCCGGCTATTGTGTTGCGCACTCGGCCTTTCGGGGAGTCGGACAAGATTGTATCTTTCCTGACCGAGAATCACGGGAAACTCACCGGCATTGCCAAAGGAGCGAAACGTTCACGTAAGCGATTTGTCAATTCTCTAGAACCTTTTTCCCTAGTCAATATTCGCTTTCAGGATCGCGCTCACAGCAATTTGGCGTTTATACTAGCTTCGGATCTCTTGCTCGGATTTAAGCATCTAATGACCAGCCTGGAAAACATCTCTTGCGCTTCGTATTTGGTCGAGATTACAGATGGATTGATCAGCGACCGGGAAGAGAACCGTTTGGTTTTCCGACATTTGAAAGACGGTCTCATCTACCTGGAAGAGCAAGCGATGTCGCTAACCTTTATAACCTCTTTCGAGCTTAAGCTCCTCAAATTGGCCGGTTACCAACCCCTGCTAGACAGCTGCAGGCGTTGCGGCAAAGAGTATCGGGATCAATGCGCGGCGGACTGGCACTTTAGTCCGCGGGATGGCGGAATTCTTTGCGACCTCTGTTCACGATTTCGGAAAGAAATCTTTCCGCTCTCCGCAGCGACACTGAAAATTCTGCAGAACCTCCAGCAGGAAGAGAGCTTAGCGTCATCAGATGTTTCTCCCCCGAGAGCGACGCTGAAAGAAATTCGTTCCGCTGTCCTTCGATTCATCGAGTTTCACATGGAACGGCAGATTAAGTCCGCTGCCTTTCTCCAGCAGTTCTCTTCGGTATAAAGCAGTATTGTTTAAAGCTAAGGTTCGAGAGGTATGGGTGCGATGAGGGTCCAGGACTATGCCTAAGAAGAAAAAAGTCGTCTACTTTTTCGGCGCTGGCAAAGCCGAAGGTAAGGCAAACATGCGTGATATCCTCGGTGGAAAAGGAGCGGGCCTACATGAGATGACACGTATGGGGGCGCCTGTGCCGCCAGGCTTCACGATAACAACCGATGTATGTAGCTATTACTACGCTCATGACCGACAGTACCCGAAGGGGCTTGATTCTGACGTTAAAACAGGTCTTGCCAGGATCGAAAAACTTCTAAGCCGCCGATTCGGGGATCCGGAGAACCCTTTGTTGGTCTCCGTGCGGTCAGGTGCGCGCGAGTCGATGCCCGGCATGATGGACACAGTTTTAAACTTAGGCCTCAACGATCGGACTGTGCAAGGAATAATTCGCGTAACAAAGAATCCCAGATTTGCATATGATTCTTATCGTCGATTCGTACAGATGTATGCGGATGTTGTCTTGGGACTGAAACCTAAAGAAAAGACCGACCGTGATCCTTTTGAAGAGATTTTGGAAGAAAAGAAAAAAGCGCGCGGAGTGCGCTATGATACTGAGCTCGATGCGAGGGATTTGGAAGCTCTCGTTACTGCATACAAGGAGCTTGTCAAGCTACGCTCAGGAAAAGAATTCCCCAGCGACCCACACGAACAGCTTTGGGGTGCCGTCGGAGCTGTTTTTGGTTCATGGAACAACGATCGCGCCGTTGCTTACCGCGAACTATACCACATCCCGCACACTTGGGGGACGGCTGTCAACGTCCAGGCTATGGTATTCGGAAATCTTGGGGAAAAGTGCGCCACGGGTGTGGCTTTCACGCGGAATCCTTCGACCGGAGAAAAGTTATTCTACGGTGAGTTTCTCATCAACGCTCAGGGAGAGGATGTCGTTGCTGGCATCCGGACACCTAGACCCGTCGCGGAGCTGAATACGGTGATGTCCCGGCCCTACGCAGAACTTCAAAAGGTCTGCAAAATCCTTGAGACACACTTCAAGGACATGCAGGATATTGAGTTCACAGTAGAAAACAACCAGCTGTGGATGCTCCAGACTCGGAGTGGCAAGAGGACCGGGTTTGCCGCAGTGCGGATCGCAGTGGATATGGTCGAGGAGCGGATAATCACTAAGAAAGAAGCTTTACTGCGAGTTGAGGCTGACCATCTAAATCAGCTTTTACGTCCTATCTTTGACAATAAAGACAAAGAACAGGCAGCCAAGGAGGGACGTATTCTTGCGAAAGGACTGCCGGCTGGACCAGGGGCGGCCACCGGGAAGATTGTTTTCCACGCAGTGGATGCGGTGGCACGGAAGGAAAGCGGCGAACAGGTCGTCTTGTGCCGAACTGAGACCAGCCCCGACGATATCCGCGGCATGGAGGCAGCACAGGGAATTCTTACCGCTAGAGGCGGGATGACATCACACGCGGCTTTAGTTGCCCGGCAGATGGGAAAGGTTTGTGTAGCCGGGTGTGAGGCATTGTCCATCGACTACAGCTCGCGCATGATGCGCGTGGGAGAGACAGTTTTGCATGAGGGGGATTGGCTCTCGGTTGATGGGAGCACGGGGGAGGTAATCCAGGGAGAAATTAAGACGCGTCCATCTGAGGTGTTGCAGGTCCTCGTTGAAGGAACGCTGGAGGCGAAAAAGTCGCGGGTCTATCAGCAGTATGCCAGGCTCATGAAGTGGGCGGACGAAATGCGCACGCTTGGCGTCCGTACCAATACGGATCAACCCGACCAAGCTCGAGTGGCGAAAGCCTTTGGCGCCGAAGGCATCGGTCTCTGCCGGACGGAGCACATGTTTTTTCAAGGCGACAGGATTCAAGCCGTACGCGAGATGATTCTGGCGGACGACGAAGCGGGTAGGCGGCGGGCATTGGCAAAATTACTGCCTATGCAAAAAGAAGACTTCAAAGGTATCCTCGACATTATGGGTGGTCTTCCCGTGACCATCCGCACGCTGGATCCCCCGTTACACGAATTTCTCCCCCATAGGGATGACGAAATCGTTGAGCTGGCACAAGTCATGGGCGTTCCGTCTGACCGTCTTCGAGATAAGGTCAAGGTTCTCCAAGAATTCAATCCGATGTTAGGGCATCGGGGTTGCCGTCTGGGGATTTCTTATCCGGAGATCACCGAGATGCAGGCACGGGCAATCTTCGAAGCCGCATGCGAGTTACGCAAGGAGGGAAAGAATCCTTTCCCCGAGGTGATGATTCCTTTGGTGGGCTCCCGTGGTGAATTGGTCGCGCAGAGGAAGATTGTTGAACAGGTTGCCAACGAAACGATGGCTTCTTACGGAGTTAAGCTCCGCTATCTGATCGGGACCATGATAGAGCTTCCTAGAGCCTGCCTGGTGGCCGATGAAATCGCCGAGGAAGCCGAGTTTTTCTCCTTCGGTACCAACGATCTAACACAGACCTGTCTGGGCTTGTCGCGGGATGATGCCGGGAAATTTCTACCTACCTACGTACTTGACGGGTTATTGGCTGAGGATCCCTTTGTCAGTGTGGATCGCGACGGAGTCGGCGCGCTGATGCAGATCGCCATCACAAAAGGACGGAAAGTACGCCGAAACCTAGAGATCGGTATCTGTGGAGAGCACGGCGGTGATCCAAGATCAGTGGCCTTTTTCCATGAGATTGGGTTGGACTACGTAAGTTGTTCCCCTTTCCGTGTTCCTATCGCTAAACTCGCGGCCGCACAGGCCGCGCTGCGCCAAAAGCCGTAATTTCGACTCCTTCCAGCTGGTTAGTCAGTTTATTCTGAATAAAACTACATTCTTTTGTTATAGCCTATTGACAGAATTAGCTTTCTTTTAAGATAATTTACATCTTTCGGATAGCTATTTCGAATGGAACCACGTATCGCGGAACTACTGGTCCGGGGTGGAATCGTTTCCCGGGATCAGCTTACGCAAGCCCTGGAAAAGGAGCGTGACAGCGGCGCTAGCGTTATTAGGGAGCTCGTCCGGCTGGGATTTACCAGCGAAGATACCCTTACGGAGTTTCTTGCTAAGCAGTTCAGTATCGAAAAAGTCGAGTTAAGTCCTTCGGAAATCGAGGATTCCGTCTTTAGCCTCGTACCACCTCAGCTCGTTCAAAAGCATCAGTTAGTTCCAGTAAAGCTTCTTGGGTCCACTTTGACAGTTGCAATGGCCGACCCAACGGACCTTGTCGCGATCAACGAGGTGAAGTTCATTACCGGCTATGGTGTAAGGGTTGTGCTAGCCTCTCCCTCGGCAATCAAGAAAACTCTCGATCATCGGTTCGGAGGCGTAAGCTACGACGAGGTCTTGAAAAAGTTTGGCGATGGGGAGATGGAGGTTATCCACGAAACGGACGACGTAAACCTCCAGGAACTTCAGCAGGCCACCATGGAAGCGCCGGTGGTGACGCTGGTGAATGCCATTTTGGCGGACGCCGCAAAGCGGCGAGCCAGTGATATTCACATTGAGCCTTATGAGAAAATCTTTCGCGTGCGCTTCCGAGTCGACGGGGTCCTTCAGGAAATCATGACCCCGCCCCTTCGGCTCAAGAATCCTTTAGTGTCCCGCCTCAAGGTCATGGCGGGACTGGATATTGCGGAACGACGCCTGACGCAGGATGGCCGCATTAAGCTGAAGATGGGGGTAGGAGGAGAGTTGGATATCCGCGTCTCCATCCTCCCTACCTTATTTGGCGAGAAGGTCGTCATGCGATTATTGGACAAATCCAACCTCCAGCTGGATATGTCTAAACTTGGCTTTGATCCCCAAACCCTCAAAGATTTTCTCGAAGCGATACGAAAACCTTATGGAATGATTCTTATCACCGGTCCGACGGGAAGTGGAAAATCAACAACGCTATACTCCGCGCTCTCAGAGCTCAACAAACCAGACGTAAACATTTCTACAGCTGAGGATCCCGTCGAATACAACTTAGTTGGAATCAATCAGGTGCAGGTCCGAGAGCAAATCGGGTTAACCTTTGCGGCCGCGCTACGGTCGTTTCTGCGGCAGGACCCAGACATCATTATGGTGGGAGAAATCCGTGACCTTGAAACCGCTCAGATCGCCGTTAAAGCGGCGCTGACTGGCCATTTAGTTCTCAGTACCCTCCATACCAATGACGCTCCCTCTACCGTCGATCGCTTAATCAACATGGGGGTCGAGACTTTCCTTCTGATTTCGTCTATCAATCTCATCGCGGCCCAAAGATTGGTACGTCGCATCTGCGAGAAGTGTAAAGAGCCGGTGGAAGCGAGTCCAGAGATATTGATCAATTTGGGCGTGGATCCAGCAGAGGTTGGCGCGGGCTTTTCTACTTTTCATGGGCGGGGCTGCGGCAGTTGCAACGGCACCGGCTACCGGGGGCGTTTGGCCATCTATGAGGTGATGGTCATGCACGAGGGTCTTAAGGAGTTGATCCTGCGGAATGCATCGGTCGTTGAGTTGAAGAGAGAAGCTGTGAAACTGGGCTTATGCACGCTACGCATGAGTGCCCTGCAGAAAGTTCGGGAGGGGCTAACGACCATCGAGGAAACAGTTCGTGTAACTGATACGGACAAAGGGTTTGGATCAGTTTTTTCGTTGGGTTTCTGACGCCAAAGCGACGACTCCCGAGTAGAAGCGTAACGCCAGCTTAAGTATGATGTCGTTAATCGAAATCAAGTTATAGCTCGGGCTTCAAGAGAGGACGGAGAGCAATGGCAATATTCCTGTGGGAAGGAAAGACTGCCCAGGGACGAGTCCTAAAAGGGGAGGTTGAGGCGCCCAACCTGGAAGCTGTTTTTGCGATCCTTCGGGATCGCAGAATTCGGCCGATAGCGAACCGGATTCGGGAAAAGGGCAGGGGATTGGATAAAGAAATCAGTATCCCCGGCTTTGGTGAAAGGCTCAAGGCCCGTGATCTTTCTGTTTTCACTCGCCAGTTCGCTACGATGATCGACGCAGGCCTACCCATCGTACAATGCTTGGATATTCAGGCTGAAC